>JGI24708J26588_10001272_pt1 | contig 19953 bp, 19 predicted proteins | sample BioPla1DNA2_FD_26588 | JGI IMG/M metagenome (IMG submission 26588) | reverse complement strand
ATCAAGCCGAAAAGAAGGATAAAGGGAAAAAGGGGAGAATCTACCAAATAAACGCACGGAGCATACCTAGGCTAGAGATTGTTGAAATGTGTGCGGTCGGTAGTCTGACATCCGACCGCAAGGAGGATGGCGAGAGTGAACCAGTTCCCTTTCGGTGCTGCTTTTCTTATGCCCAGTAAAGAAATCGCTAAGGACTTGGCCACAATGAAGGATCATGGTATGAATGTAGCTCGCCTTGAGTGGGGAAGAAATGGGGTGTGGGAATCTGTCGAGCAAGCCCCAGGAGTCTTTTCGTTTGACATTCTAGATGAGGCAATGGAAGGGGCCAGAGCTGCAGGCATCAAGTTGATAGTGCATGTTGGCATTTACCCACCGCGCTGGGTTAGGGAGATGTATGGAGGTGAAGGCGTAGTAAGCGATAGGGGTGCTGCGTCTTGGCCCCGTGAGTTGCTTGGATTCTGCTATGATAACCCAGAGATCCGTCAATTGGCAGACGGCTTCATCCGTACTCTAGTCCGAAGGTATAGGATGCATCCGGCTCTTTATGGATGGATTTCCTGGAATGAGCCTAGGGCCAGCAGGGGGGATATAACCTGCTACTGTCCTCACACTATCAGAAGTTTCCAACTCTGGTTACAGCAAGTATATGGAGATCTTGCCAGTCTAAATAGAGCCTGGGGCGAAGGATACCCAGCCTACAGGGAGTGGGACGAGGTGAAGCCCCCGAGACTCCGCCCTCGGATAAGGGGCATATACCAGGCATGGCAGGATTGGCGATCATTTATGGATGAGAATTTCGCCAGCACTCTTAGATGGGTCTCGAACGTGATTAGGGAAGAAGACAACTTGCATCCGACAAAAGTCAATCTCTTGATCCCTGTATACAACACGACGGTCACTTGCGCAGATCTGTGGAGTATGGCTGACACCGCCGATGAAATGGGTGTATCCTTGTTCACTGACATCAATGAAGAAATCTACCCCCAATTAGCTTCTCAAAGCGCTGACATGATTCGAAGCGCTGCCCGGTACCATGATGGGCGCTTCTGGCTAGACGAGGTCCAGGGAGGGCCTAACTTTGTCACTCATCGTCGACCCTTTCTGCCACCGGACAGACTAATCAGCCTGTACCCTTGGCAAGCGATAGCCCATGGCGCCAAAGGCGTCACCTATTGGATGTGGAGACCTACTGCCGTAGGATTAGAAGCAGGCGAGTTTGGTCTTGTAGGGAAGGATGGCTCGCCGAGGGCTCGAACAAAAGTAGCAGCAAGGACAGCTGAAGTGCTTCAGAGACATGGTGAGTTGCTGCTTAGTCTCAAGCCAAGGAACCGGGTGTGTATTCTACACTCACCGGCAATCTCTCACCTAGCCTTTGGGGAGGAGCTTGATACTAACCAAGGCTCCATACCCATAGATGGAGGCTTTTCAGAGAAATCACGGTATACGAGTTCTCTCATCGGTGCATATACGCTCTTGTGGGAGGAGAAAATCGGCATCGATTTCATAAATCCAGAGCATATCGCGGCTCGAGGGTTGAATGGGTACTCTGTCCTCGTTATGCCCTTTGCGTATCTTATGAACACCCATACTGGGTTAGCTGTGCGACGATTTGTGGAAGGAGGAGGTCTCGTAATAAGTGAGTTCCCGAACCTAATGAAAGATGAGAGCGGGAACCTATATCAAACAAGTCCAGGAGGAGGACTTAGGGAAGCGTTTGGATTTGAGGAACATGACCTCGGTCATACGGGCAGTGGGACAATCTCGGTAGCGGACTGCGGTGAGATAGGTATCGGTAGGATTAGGCAGATAGTTTGCGCCGACTCCAATGCAGACATTGTTGGACGCTTCCGTGATGGGCACCCAGCGGTTATCTTCAACCGATACGGACAGGGTGGAATACTAAGTTTCTGCACAGAAATATTTCAACCGGTGCTGTCAGGGCCCCATTATGCCCTGTCTGATCTAGTCAAGAAGTACCTCAGATGCTATGGGGTCAAAGGGGTAGGGGGTTTGTGCGGGGTAGATCCCGAGATGGCCAGGAAAGTCGAAATCACTGAACTGTGGGCTCCCAGGGGCAAGGTAGTATTTGTCATCAACCATAATACGGAACCAGTAGCAGGAAGCCTGTGTCTCGAGCGATGGAATAGGTGTATGGAGCTCATATCTGAGAAGGAAGTAACATTGAAACAGGGGCAAATGGACATACGCCTGGAAGAGTTCGGTGTTTTGGCATTGCATTGCCTAGATTGAATCAATGAGTGAGGAGGTGGCATAGCTGCCTGCACTCGAGGCCCTGGGCTAGTGTATTCGATGGTAGATTACGCGAGCAAGTGGTGAACCGGGCAGTTCGAAGTCAGACGTTCGACCTTAATAATAAGAGGAAAGGAACTTGCGATTGGGCATGTTTCAGAAAATCGATAATCAAGCTATAAGCCAGACAGTGATAAAGCAGATAGAAACGGCGTTGATTGAGGGGGATCTCAAGCCTGGAGACAGACTCCCATCTGAGGTTGATATGGCTCAGCAACTTGGCGTAGCTAGAGCATCCGTTAGGGAAGCTTTTAAGGCACTTGAATCCTTGGGTGTACTGGAGGTGCGGCGTGGACAAGGGACTTTCATTAGCAGCGGATTATCGTCAAGAGTCATCGACCCTCTTCTCTTCTCCTTGATATTGGATAGAGGGAGCGCAGACGACATGGTTGAGTTGCGCCAGATGTTTGAGATTGCCTACACCGAGTTGGCTATAGAGCACGCAACAGAGGAAGACATAGAGAAGATGGACGATGCCATTAGGCTACTGGAGGAAGCATCGAAGAATGGTGTTCCATCCGCGGAAATGGACCTGGCATTTCACAGAGCGGTTCTGGAGTCAACTAAGAACCCCCTCGTGATTAAGATTGGGGAGACGATCTTGAATCTGCTGAGTGCGTCAATAGACCGTTCAATCAGGCTCAATCCCCATAAAGGGATCTCTGACCATAAGATTATTCGACAAGCAATAGCAGAGAGGGACCCCGCAAAGGCTCGTAAGGCGATCCAAGATAGTTTCTCTCACTGGAGACACTATATCGAGGCAAACGAAACCGAGTAGGCTATATGTTTCGAGTTCGTAACTAGGCGCAGTAATCACACCGAAAAAAACCAAAGTCATTACCAAACGACGTGAGACGGAGGCGGGAGGATGCACTTTTTTTGGGTCGAGGATGAGAAGTATCTGGTTATTCGGCTGGACCAGGGCGATTTTCTTCTGGAGGGAATAGAGGAGGCGGCCAGGCAGGCGGGGCTCACTGATGGATATGTAGCTTCGTGTATCGGTACTTTAGACATAGTTAGAATGCATCTGGTCATGACCACTGGGTATCCAGCGGTGGAAAGTTTCCCCACTTTCGCGGGTCCTTTCGAGCTTAACTCGCTGGATGGCATTCTAGCCGGTGGTAAGCTGCATGGCCATATGATGATCACGGATGCAGAGAAAAGCTATGGTGGTCATCTTGAGCCAGGCACCAGAGTCTTGTACCTCGCCGAGATAGTGATAAGGCGGTTCAAAGATGTCAAGATGCAGAGGATACCTAACAAGAATGACATATACCAGTTGGTCGAAGAGGACTGAGAATCCGAACTGGGCAGTCTTTCCTAACAGGTACTCCAAAACACTAGGGAAGGTGATCGGATTGGCAACAAGAGAGCAGATACTTGATGCATTTGCAGGTTTGAGAGTTTCAGATGTCTCCGATGGTATGGATTGGGTCATGTTGCATGATATGGGACTTGTTGATAGAGCCATAAGGCCTGTTGCCCGAGGCATGAAAATGTGTGGCGTTGCCAAGACCTTTCGCTTGGTGCCGTCTGACCACAAAATCCCGGACATGCCTCCCGAACAGTATACCGAATATGTCCGCTGGTATTACCAAAATGTGATTGGCTGGGACATCCTATCAATGCTTGAGCCTGGGGATATCGTTGTAATTGATGCAAGCAACGTAGATGCTGGTCTCATCGGGTCGAATAACTCTCTAGACTGGGTCAAGCTGGGAGCCCGGGGAGTCCTAACCAACGGCGGATGCAGGGATACCGATGAAATAGTGCTGCAAAAAATCCCGGTTTTCTCACGTTATATATCAAGAACTATGGTGCAGGGACGGCTTGAGTATGCCTCATGTAACCATCCTGTGGACGTAGGGGGTGTTCTTATTCGACCCGGCGATATTGTAGTTGGCGACGGAGATGGAGTCATATGTGTTCCGGCTGAGAGGGCCCTCGAAGTGGCCAAATATGCTAGACAGGAACACGAGGCGGACAGGAAGCGCCGCCGGGCGCAATACGAAGCCCTCAACATGCCTTTGGATGAAACCGTGCTATAGAGAAGGGATGTGGTACTAGTTCAGGGATTGCGCCGGAATACTCTTGATTGGGGAAAATAAGAATGGAGGGTGACAAGTGAAGAAGTGTCTACGCAGTTTGGTGATCGTGATAGGTTTGCTTATTTCGATGGGTTTTGGTGTGGTACAGGCGGAGCCTGTCACACTCAAGATTTGGGACATGATGAGCCCCGCTGACGAAGACGGCCTCCTTAAAGCAATCGCAGCGTTTGAAGAGGCCAATCCGAACATCCGTATTGAGAGAGAGAAGTTCCCGTTTGCGGGATTCTACGATAAGCTGCTTACTGCCTTTGCGGGTAATTCGGCACCGGATTTGGCTCCTGTTGTCATTTACTACATCCCGCAGATGGCGGACTATGGTATCTTTGTGGACGTAACCGATGACGTCTCGGACCTGGCCGATTACTACTATCCGGCTGCCTGGGACATGGGAACGTATAAGGGCAGAGTAGTGGGTGTACCGTATTCCATGGATCCCCGAGCGCTGGGAGTAAATACTGCAATGCTAGACGAGGCTGGTGTAGGAGATACCCTGGCAACGTGGGATGACCTGGTCAACGCTGCGGGCAAGTTGACGAGGGACTCAAACAATGATGGTCGCACTGATGTGTATGGGCTTTCTCTACCCTCGGGAACACATGCTTGGGTATTTGATGTCTGGAGCATATTCACCGCCCAGCAGGGAAAAAGACTGTTCGACGATACTGGCAAGCCCGTGTTCACTACCACTGAAGCAGAGAACGCTCTTCAGTACTATGCAGATTTCTTCTCACAAGGGGCAACTACGCCTGCAGGTTATGATGTAGCTTTGCGTGATGCCTTTGTGCAAGAGAAAGCAGCTATGGCTATCGATGGACCATGGATACTGGAGGAAATGCCTCGCAGAGCACCGGATATAGACTATAGATTGATACCAATACCAACACCGACGTCTGGAGTCCCAGCCACATTTGCGTCGGTCGGGGTCTGGAGCGTTTTCCGCACAAGCAAGCATCCTAAGGAAGCAGCGCAATTCCTTCGTTTTCTAACGGAAGGGGATTACCAGAAGGATCGCATATTTGCTGGTAAAACGTCTCCCAGCCGCGTAGCCTACCAGAGACCTGAAGTCCGGGAGTACCTAGAAAAGGATCCGAGACATGCCGAGTTTGTAGCCGTAATGGATCAGGCTATCGCCACACCGAAATCTCCGTATCTTGCTGAGATACTGGCGACTGCACTGCGCGCAGAGATGGAAGCTGCTTTGCTAGGTATCAAGCCCGTTCCGGAGGCTCTAGAGACTGCCCAAAAGAAGGCTTTGTCTATCATCCAATAGGAGCGGGGAGGCAATCAGTAGGAGGGCCGTCTTCGGCCCTCCTGACACAACATAGTCAGGAGGTGTGTACACGTGCCCAATTCATCAAAACACCATAGGCGTCTAGCCCTCGCTGGGTACGCGTTCGTCGCCCCGGGAATGATACTACTTACCCTTTTGTGGTTTGTACCTGTGCTCGGGGCACTATATCTTAGTTTCACCAAGTATGCCATAGTCACTCCTCCGCAATGGATAGGTCTCGCAAATTACAAACGGCTGCTATCTGACGAGCTGTTTCTTAAGGCCATACTGAATACGGCCTACTATGCGCTTGGGACTATCCCTGTGGGGATGATCATTGCCTTGATATTGGCGGTAGCTCTGAATAGGAACCTCAGATTGGCTGGATTCTTTCGGCTTAGCTACTACCTTCCGGTAATAACCTCCATGGTTGCAGTTTCTATGATCTGGCTGTGGATATATAATCCTGAGTACGGAATCTTAAACTTCCTCCTTGGTAAGATCGGGATTTCCCCTAAGCTTTGGTTAGCCCATCCAAAATGGGCGATGCCAAGCATCATTGCCATGAGTATCTGGAAAGGCGTTGGTAAGAACATGATGCTCTATCTGGCCGGTTTACAGGGAATACCTGATCAACTATATGATGCTGCAAAGGTTGACGGAGCGACTGGCTGGAAAACATTCCGACATATCACTTGGCCGCTCCTTTTGCCCACGACATTCTTCATTCTGGTTGTCTCCACAATCGGGTCATTTCAGGTGTTTGAGCAAGTATATATAATGACTCAAGGAGGCCCCCTGAATTCCACAACGACTGTAGTTCACCAGATATACCAATCTGCATTTCAGTTTTTTAAGATGGGATATGCTTCAGCCCAAGCCTTTGCTTTGTTTGTGCTCATATTCGCCCTCTCTTGGGTAAACAACAGATTCTTTGGTGGTACCGTTGACTACTCTTGAGCTGGCGCTATCGATCAAGATATAGAGAAAGGCAGATGAAAACAATGGCAGGCAGAAAAGATGGCCAGCAGAGCTCGGTCGTTCTTATCGTTTACCTCTTTCTGATGGTAGGAGCCCTGGTAAGCTTGGGGCCTTTCATCTGGATGATTCTTACTTCACTAAAGCCCTCCAACGAAGTGCTGGTCTATCCACCAAGATTGTTTCCGTCGCGTTGGATGTGGGGCAACTATATTGCTGCTTGGCAGTCAGCTGATTTCGGACTGTACTTCAGGAACTCGCTTGTTTATATGGTTTTTGGTACTCTAGGGTGCCTAATCATCTCTTCATTGGCGGGGTTTGGCTTTGCCAGACATGAGTTTGCTGGTAGAGATCTAATGATGGCTTTGGTAGTGGGTACAATGATGATCCCTTTACAGGTTAGGTTAATTCCTTTGTTTATCATGATGAAAAACGTGCCCTTTGCCGGGGGGAACAACTGGCTTGGACAAGGCGGCACTGGTCTCCACGATACTTTCGCTGGGCTCATCCTGCCCACCACAGCCAGTGGGTTTGGGATTTTCCTGTTTAGACAGTTTTTCCTCACGTTACCCCGAGAGCTGGAGGATGCGGCTAGAATCGATGGTTGCTCTGAGTTCGAGATATACTGGCGGATTTTCGTGCCGCTAGCTAAGCCTGCTTTCGCGGTGTTGAGCATATTCTGCGCTCAATGGACCTGGAATGATTTTCTATGGCCCCTGGTCATTACCATGAGCAAAGACATGAGAACAGTTCAGATCGGGCTACAGACTTTCCGACAAGAAAATGTTATTCTCTGGGAAATGCTGATGGCAGCTACTGTTATCTCGACCATACCTCTAATCATCATTTTCCTGCTGGGCCAGAGGTACTTTGAGCAGGGTATTGCCTTCTCAGGCATAAAAGGATGATCATGCTCCTCTGCAGGGAACCTCTATCCCCAGAGCGAAGCAATATGACGGACGATACGGCCTAGGGGCTCATCAACTCAGCTCTCATGGCTGTTGATCCTTCGGCTTATTCTGCATGCCCTGCCCAGGGAGCAATAGCCGGTGAGATTCACTTCCTTGCAGATTTCGCTTATACTAGGTGATAGCGGTAATGATTCCTAACTAAATACACTCTCTTGGAGTAGGGGGCGGTAGGGTGCATTTCATTGTCTGCATTAAGCAAGTGCCGGAAGGCACTGAGGTAGAGATCGATGAAGAAAAGGGAGTCTTGAAGCGGGAAGGCGTCGAGTCAAAGCTCAATGTCTATGATGCCTATGCCTTAGAGGCTGCTGTATCGCTAAAAGAGCAATACGGTGGGACCGTAACAGTTATCTCCATGGGGCCACCCCAAGCAGCGGCCATTATCCATGAAGCCTATATGCTCGGTGCCGATGATGGCTATCTATTATCTGACCGCAAGTTTGCCGGCGCCGATACGTTAGCTACGTCATATACACTAGCTGAGGCTATTCGTCGCTTGCCCAAAGCAGATATTATCTTCTGCGGAATGCAAACCACCGATGGTGATACAGCCCAGGTGGGGCCAGGTATTGCCGAGCTATTGGATCTGCCCCATGCTTCCTATGTCACTAAGATTTACGACATAACGGATGATGCGATACTTGTTGATACAGATATGGGTGACGGGATTGAGACACTTAAAATTAGCCTGCCGTGCCTTCTCACAGTCACTAAGGAAGTAAACCAACCCCGGTTACCTTCTTTCCGCTTGAAGTTGGCTACCAGGGATAGAGAGGTTACCATGTGGGATAGCCAAGCCCTTGTGGGTGCCAATGCCAGCTACTTTGGACTGGATGGTTCCCCTACCCAGGTAGAAAGGATTTTCCCGCCTCCCCGGGGCCAGGAACGGGAGATCTGGGAAGGTACAGCGGCAGAGCTTGCTGAGAAGTTGAATGCCAAGTTGAAGGAGTTGAAGTACGTATGAGCCGCATGCGGGTAGATCATGAGCTATGCACACTGTGTGGCGAGTGCGTAGCCGCCTGTCCCTTTGACGGTGTGAAAATGGGGGACGGAGCCATAGAGTTTACCGACTCCTGTCGCCTCTGCCGCTTATGTATTAAGGCCTGTCCTACCAATGCCATTTGGCTGGAGAAGTCCGAGGCCGGTGGGGATCTGGATAGATCTAAGTATAAGGACGTGTTGATCTTTGCCGAGCAAAGGCAGGGGGTCGTACAGCCGGTAACTTATGAACTCATCGGTAAAGGCTTAGAGCTAGCCGGAAAGCTCGGCGAAGAGGTAACAGTCTTTCTTGCAGGTCATGACATTATGCCCCAGGCCAAAAAGCTTTTGGAGTACGGTGTATCCAAGGTATATCTTTATGATCACAAGGAACTAGAGCATTTTCGCATTGAGCCATATACTGCTCTCATGGTTGAGCTTGTTAGAGAGGTTGACCCGAATATCATTCTCATGGGTGCCACTTCAGTGGGTAGGTCATTAGCTCCCCGGGTGGCTGCCCGCCTGCGCACAGGTCTGACCGCTGACTGCACCCTGCTTTCTGTTAAGGATAATGGCGATCTTGTGCAGACTAGACCCGCCTTTGGCGGCAATGTCATGGCTCAGATTATTACGCCGCGGCACAGGCCCCAGATGGCGACAGTGCGATACAAGGTAATGCCTGCCGCAACTAAGGCAGCTAACCCAACGGGAGAGGTTGTTTTTCGTAAGATCGATAAAAACCTCTTAAAGTCCGGTATCGAGATCGTCGAGTTTCGGCCTCACCAAGTGGCCAGCTCCATAACTGACGCCGAGATAATCATTGCCGCGGGCCGGGGCATCGGAAAGCCCGAGGGTCTAGAACTCTTAGGAGAGTTAGCTAGCCTTTTGGGGGGAGTTGTGGGTGTAACACGCCCCTTGGTGGAACAGGGCTGGGCCAGCTACACTCAGCAGGTAGGGATGAGTGGCCGGACAGTGCGGCCTAAGCTCTATATAGGATGCGGTATATCCGGAGCTATCCAGCACGTTGCGGGGATGCGGGGTGCCGATGTCATCTTCGCCATCAATAGCGATCCCAATGCACCGATCTTCGATGTCGCCCATTACGGACTAGTAGGAGACATGTACGAGATTGTGCCACGGCTGATAGATGCATTGCAGAAAGGGGAGAAGGCCGGTGCAGTATTCCAAGCTGGTTAAAGAAGATATTGCCTATTTGCGCAATCTAGTAGGTGACGACCATATCTTGGTGGGTGATGAGATCTCNGAAGACTACGCCCATGATGAGCTAGGGGAAGCCCGGGCTTTTCCTGATGTTGTCGTCGAGCCCGATAGCACTGAGACTATTTCTGCCATCATGAGATACGCGTATGAGCGGGGTATCGCCGTTACCACCCGAGGCTCCGGCACGGGACTATGTGGAGGGTGCGTGCCTNTACAAGGNGGCATTTTGTTATCGACGGCTAGACTGAACCGCATTCTAGAGATTGATACAGATAATCTTATGGCTACGGTAGAACCGGGAGTTCTACTCATGGATTTTCAAGAGACGGTGGAGAAGATGGGGTTTTTATACGCACCTGACCCCGGTGAGAAGAGTGCTACCATCGGCGGTAATGTCGCCACCAACGCTGGTGGCATGAGGGCTATCAAGTACGGTGTGACTAGAGATCATGTTACCGGGATGGAAGTTGTCTTAGCTAACGGCGAGATAGTCCAACTAGGTGGCAAAATCGCGAAGAACTCATCAGGATATAGCCTGTTACACCTTATGATCGGCTCTGAAGGCACCTTAGGGATCATGACCAAGGTGATTGTAAGGCTCTTACCCTTGCCCCGCAAGGTACTAAGCCTTCTGGTACCTTTCCCCTCTTTGGAGCAAGCCATTGGCACAGTACCTAAGATTATTCGCAGCCGCATTATCCCACAAGCCATGGAGTTCATGGAGCGGGATGTGATCTTGAGTGCTGAGAAATACCTAGGGAAGGAATTTCCTCACAAGACGGCACCGGCTTACTTACTGCTCCGCTTTGATGGCAACAGCATGGAGGAGCTTGAGGAGATCTACGAGACTGCTGGCCACATTTGCTTGGAAGAAGGGGCAGAGGACGTACTCATTGCTGATACTCTCGAACGACAGGAAGGTATTTGGGACGCTCGGGGTGCTTTCCTGGAGGCCCTCAAAGCCGAAAGCGATATGGACGAAGTGGATGTAGTGGTGCCGCGCAACCAGATTGCCTGTTTTATCCACTACACCAAAGAGCTAGAGCGGGAGTATGGCATAAGGATCCGCAGTTTTGGTCATGCCGGTGATGGCAATATGCATGTGTATATAATGCGNGATGATATGGACAGAGCTATCTGGCAATCCAAGATGCAGGAGATCATGGAACACCTCTATGCCAAAGGCAAAGAGCTAGGAGGCCAAGTCTCCGGTGAGCACGGTATCGGTATCTCTAAGCGAGAGTTTCTAATGGAGGATCTAGGTGATAGTCTAGTTACCCTGCAGCGGCAGATCAAAAAGGCCCTGGATCCGAAACTAATTCTCAACCCTGGCAAAGTCATAGCGGTGTAGCCAGATAGAGTGATCTAAGCCCGGGATAGCTCCAGTATATCAATGGTGATGGTACGGGGGGNCGTCCCGGCTTCCTTTATTTGAGCCTTTGCACCTTGGATNTGGGCGATGATAACTTCCTCTACCTCCCAGCTAAAGCCAGTGGCCTCGGCCAGCATAAGGAAGTTCATCACTGTTTTCCTGCCTGGGTCGGCAATAAGGATGCGTCCACCTGGCGCTAATTTGTCATCCATTATCTTAACCAAACACCTATGCAGCTCTTTTTCATACAGAATGTCTGAACCGAAAATCAGAGGATACTTGCCTTCTATTGAGAAATCACGCCAATCAGCTAGCTCATANGAGATGTTGCTCACATCGTTCAGTGCGGCATTCACTTGGCAAAAGAGCAAGGCATCGGGGATAAAGTCTGTTTGGATCACATGTGCGCCCCTTAAGGCCGCGACAATACCTCCTAGCCCAGTGCCGGCGCCTAGCTCCAAGGCCTTAATACCGCAAAGCCCCTTATCTTGCCAAAGATGAACTGCTAGACCCCGGGCGGCGGGCCAGAGCTTCGCCCAGAAGGGCAGGTCATCTTCCGAAGTCACTTGATCTAGTAAAACGTCGATGTTAGCTACATTGAGGATTTTGATCACTTTGCCCGGCAAGTGGATGTGACTACACTGCATCTCGTATTTTTCCTGAAGNTATGCTAGAGTACTCATGGACAGATTATACCACAGGCTATTGTTGNCCTGAAGGATAGGAGTTGAAAAATGCATTTAGTTCTATCGTATTACCTCTTTACGCTGTTGGGCTATGTGGGCACCGTCTTTGGACCGACGCTGCCCTTTATCATCGATGGATTTTCCTTGAGCTTGGCTCAAGCTGGCACCCTATTCTTCTTGTTGTCTTTCGGCCATGTCCTAGGCTCCATATCCATGGCGCCGTTAATGCGTCGCTTCGACTCCAAGCCAATCATGCTGTTAGGTGCCGTGCTCATGGCAGCTAATGCCCTCGCCATTCCCTTCGCTTCCCGATGGTTTTTAATGCTAGGTAACGTATGCGTCCTGGGCGTTGGATGGGGGCTCTTGGAAGTTGGTTTCAATGCTTTGGTCTCTCATTGGAGCGAAGGTGATCCTGGTCCCGCTCTCAACCGACTCCATCTTTTCTTCGCGCTGGGAGCATGGCTAGGCCCCTCACTTATAAGTTTGCTGTTGGTGGGTGGTATGGCTTGGCAGCTTGCTTTTTTCACAGTAGCTTTTGGCTTTGTAATCTTCATCGGCATCTTTGCTAAGATGCCGGCAGGGATCTTCCAGCTTGCACCTGGCAAGGGCTCTCATCCTACCGGTGGATCTTTGGAGACNTCGGAGAAAGTTACTTTAAGACACCTGCTTGCCGCCCCCGGGATCGTGTTGCTTGGTTTGGCTATACTCATCTATGTAGGCGTTGAATTTAGCATTACCGGTTGGATCACTACCTTTTTGACCGAAAGCCTGGGCAGCACTGCCGCCATGGGCGCAGCCGCAGTGTCTTTCTTTTGGGCTGGGCTAACCGTTGGCAGACTAATCTGCAGTATGTTTTTCCAGAGGGTGGATTATCTATCTTTACTTTTGTTTCTTTGCGCTGGGACAGCGATTAGTGTGGGTCTAGGCGCGCTGATCCCCATTCCGGCTGTTGCAGTAGGGTGTTTTGCATTGGCAGGCTTATTTAGCTCTGGGATCTTCCCCACCATTGTGGCTTCTGGTGCTCGGGCATACCCAGATTGGATCTCGAGTCTATCTAGTTTCTTCTCGGCTCTAGCCGGCATAGGAGGTATGCTGATGCCTTGGGTTCTAGGTATCATAGCAGATACCGTGGGGCTTGGTGGGGGCTTGATTGTCTTGAGCCTATTTATGGCAATGGCTGCCCTACTGGCCTTTGCTCTTAAGAGTTCTGGTTTGGAGCAAGGTACAGGTACCCAAATGCGTTTTTTCGATGAAATGAACTAGGACCATTTTCCTGGCACAGGAATATGATGTGGTGGAGGTGATTCCTGTGCAGGAAGAGTTCTGGAGAATGGTGCAAGACGCAGCCAAAGATGAGGCTGAGGCAGTAGAGTTTTACAGGCAACTGGCAGAGCGGGCTCCTACGAGCGCTCTAAATCACTCTATTCAACACATAATGGGCGATGAAATGGATCACCAAGCCTTTTTCGAGTCTGTCCTCACTTGCTGTGATATGGGTCCTGAACCCGACGGTAGCGATGATCGCAAGGGGAGATACGAGAAAAGGCAGGTCCATGGGCGGCGCATACGGATCCCCGAGGTGTCGGAGCCATATCCCCCCATCAGGATAGAATGCCCAAATCCCGAATACGCACGATTGCTATTTGACGACTATGCCGGGATGGTTAGCGAGATGACTGCCATCAATCAGTACCTTTTCCATCATTATGACATGCCTGAGGAGTTTGCCGAAGTAGCTGAGCTTCTTGAAGCTGTCTCTATAGTAGAAATGCGTCATTTGGAGATGCTCGCCGAGCTAATCAAGCTTCTAGGTCAGCCGCCGATGTATATGGATGGCCAGGGGCGGTTCTGGGATGCCAGCTTCGTCGCCTATATCCCCGGCAACCCCTGTGAGCAGCTGCAGGCCGATATAGAGGCAGAGCAGGCAGCTATTCAGACGTATCGCCAGCATATAGCCATGATTGATGATCGCTACATCAAGGCTGTGTTGGCCCGCATTGTCAAAGATGAGCAGTTGCACTTGCGATTGTTTACCAGGGCCTATCAAAGGTATTGTCGGTGCTACGGCTAGTATGCCAACAACGCTTGTGGGTTAGAGACTCCTATCTAGTCCGGACAACTGAACTCCCTACACCGAGTAGGGGGTTCCTTGTATGCTGGTCATGTCGATGTGACCCTGAGATCCCTCAAATGAGACTTGAGTCCCGTTACAGTAGCCTAAATCCTACGTATATTGTAGTACGTCATCAGGTAGCGGGCCTGAAGGCAAAGAGCCCCTACCTCAAAGGACGATACTCAACAGAAAGGGGTCGGATCATGAGTAGGAGCCGCTGTTGCTTGGAAGATTTCATCACTTGCCCGGTATTACTGGCCTTTGCTATTGGTGCACTTGTCTGCCTGTTGTGCAATCGGGATTAGTTGGTGGCTTTAGGAGGCCTTTGCAGCCACAACAGGCTACAGCTACAGGCTCTAGAATAACTGGTCAGTAATGCAATGAAAGCCTGGCGCTTCCGCACGTAGTGGAAGCGTCATAGTTTATGTACTCCCTAGATACGGAAGGAAAAACGATAGGCTTTGGGAAAGTCTAGAGGTGACTTCTGATTATAAAGGAGTGAATCAAGATGAAGGTCAGCAGTAGATTGAATTTGGGCGCGCGATGCTATTTGATGATGGTTGGTTCTGTCATGGCTTGCTTGCTCTTGTTCTCGACAACGGCTGTTTTCGCCTTCTCGAGCCAAGAGGTAAGAGAAGCACTGGATGTAGCTATGCAATATGCCGACTTAGAATATAGTATCGATGATGAACTAATGCAGGGTGTAGCATATTTCTATGGTGGACAAGATACTATATCTAGCTACTTGGCGAAGATTGAACAAGGTGTTAGGCCGGGTGAGGGGGCCGGGATAGACGCCTCGGGACTGGTGGTCAACGCCTATAGAGCCATTTATCCTGAGCTTAAGTTTGTGCACAACACCAACTCCAAGGAGACTATGGTCGCTGATGCCAGCAGTATGACCCTCTATCTATGGAATATTCGGCCGATGAAATTGGAGGATCTAGAACCTGGTGATTTAATCTTCTTCGGTACAGAAGGTAGCGGCATCAATGGCGTATCCTTGTATGTCGGTCGACAAGGGGAGTCCGTTAGGATTGTCACCGCTTCCCAGACCCAGGGGAAAGTGGTATTGACCGGCATCAGGATGGGCGGCGATTATTGGAAAGGCAGCTTTGCCGGAGCGGGCCGCNTAATCAAGAGGTAGACATCGAAGAAGGGGCGGTTATGGCCAAGAGCCTACCGCCCCTTTTGCTGTTACTCTCTGCGTATAGTCTATGCTACTGACTGTTCCAGCTACGCCGAGCTATGCCGGACAGGATGCCTTTGCTACCTAACGCTTTAAGAAGAACCAGAGCCAATAGGGATGTCAGAATCCCCTTAGTAAGGTTGAAGCCTAACATGGCCACGATCAGAGGGAATTTAATCTGGCTGGTGGGCAGCCCCCAAAGGGGTAGAAAGACGAAGTAATTGGCAGTGACCATCACAACTGTCATAGTGATGGTACCCGCTATGAGACCCACCACCGGTGAATTCTTGCCTTGGGAATGATACACTTTACCTGCCACCACTACGAAGCTCGCACCTGCAACTAGCGCCGCCGCAGCTCCCACGATTCCGTCAGCGGATTTGCCGGAAAGAAAGAAGAGAATGCTTTTGACCAACTCTACAGCAAAACCTGCAGCAGGCCCAAAGCTGAAGGCTGCTAGCAGTCCACATATCTGTGACGGGTCGTACTTCAAATAAGGTGGGAAAAAGGGTAAAGGGAACTCCAATGCAAACATGAGCAAGAAGCTAATGGCTGCCAGTAGTGCTAACACCGTCATCTGTCTTACCTTGGTCATCTCAAATCACCTTTCTTGTGAGTTGAGCCTTCAGGGGAAGGGCAACATAGATAAAGCCCCGGAAATAGTCCCGGGGCATAACCTACACTGCTAACTACAGGGTGTCTTCTCCCATCCAGACTATACTGTCGGCTCCGGAATCACACCGGATCAACCGTGAACGGCTCGCGGGCTCGCCAATAGGCATACCGCCGGTCAGGAATTGAAGGCTTTCACCTTCGCACCTAGCCCCGAAGACTTATCTATGCTTTTGATTTTAGTGTATGCATCTGACGGCCGATTGTCAAGGGCTACTCGGCCTTTTCGGTCTCTTCCAGTTCAGCACCGAGACCCAAAGGATCGCCATCGATGATCAAAACCACTTCATATCCTTTCTTGCGGGCACGGTTATACAAAGTTGCCACAGAACCTTCACCAATACCTAAACGGCTAGCAATATCCTTGGTGGAATGACCCAGCTCCTTGAGGGCCACCACTTGCCTTTCTCGCCAGCTCAGCTTTTCCACTCCCCGGATCTCCAGTCGCATATCTCGGCTCCCTATGCCCTATCGCTTGAAAGTTATCAACAGCTGTGGATAACTCTGTGGACAAATTTTATACAGAAATAATACAGATAGCATATATTTCACCGGAGAAGTCTCGACATCCTGCTTTCTCTGCAAAGGGAGAAAACCGTCCTTTTTCCGAGATACTCCTCGAGGAGTGCAGGTAATGGAAGAAAAATCAATAATAACTTACTCATGGACTCTATCGCTACACTGACTATTTGGATGTCCAAAGGAGGTAAAGGCTAGTTCCTCTTTGTGATGGCTAAGGAGGAGTTGAGCCGGTTATCGATGAGAACAGTTGNAGAAGGAAAGTGGCGGGCATTATTCGGCTTGGTGACTATAATCTATTGGTTTGCTCTCTATATCTACGTCCCCATCTTACCAACTTACGTTACCCATTTAGGTGGATCACTAAAAATGGTAGGGTTGGTGGTAGGATCTTACGGTCTGGTACAGATGCTACTGCGGATTCCCTTGGGTATTTGGTCAGATAGGATCGGCAAAAGGAAGATCTTTGTCACCCTTGGGCTGCTTCTTGCTTTGGCAAGCAGCTTGACTATGGGCCTTTTCCCTAATGTAACAGCAATCTTGATCGGAAGGTCGTTATCTGGAGCNGCGGCTGCCACTTGGGTTAGTTTTACTGTGCTGTTTTCTAGTTATTTTCCCAGTCAAGATGCACCTAGAGCCATGGGCTTGGCCATGTTTTACAATAGTCTGGGCCAGATGATAGCTACTTCCATGGGAGGCTATATTGCCCAAGCCCATGGTTGGCAAGCCCCCTTCCTCTTAGGGGCGATTGTGGCCCTTGGAGGCGCTTTACTCAGCCTCAGGCTCAAAGAATCAAACTGGATAGAGCGAGAGCCCCTAAAAGTATCGGAGCTCCTGGCAGTGGGGCAGGAAAAGGGCTTGCTCATTGTTTCGGGTTTAGCCATTCTCACCCAGTGTATGACCTTCGCAACAGTATATGGCTTCACACCCATCTACGCTGAGGCCCTGGGAGCGACTCCGGGGGAGTTAAGCCTGCTTACTTTCTTTTCCACTTTACCCGTGGCTCTTGCTGCGTTGTCTAGCAGCTCAGGCTTTGTCACGAGATTGGGCGAGGAACGGGTTGTCTTTGGAGGGTTCATCCTCGGGGCCCTGGCTGCGGCCATCGTACCGTTTACGACTACCTTGAGTCAGCTATATGTAACTCAGGCGATTGGTAGCCTCGGTCGAGGAGTTGTTTTTCCCGTGTTGATGGGCCTGAGCATCAAGACGGTACCAGAGACAAAACGGGCGACGGCCATGGGATTCTTTCAGGCTATATATGCCCTTGGAATGTTTGGAGGGCCAGTCCTGGTGGGTATAATAGGAGATGTATCGGGACTTACTGGTGGCTTTCTGGCAACGGGACTGATCGGAGTTATTGGCGGCGGGTTGGCCCTGTGGCTTCTACCTGCCACTGGTGGAGTGCAAAGGCCATTAGCACAGTCTCAAGACTAGCCGGCAAAGAGAGCCAGTTGCGTACCGATTGGTGACAAAGGGAGGTTGAAACCATGGTTGAAGTGCTAACAGATGCTAGCTTTGAGGCAGATGTCCTGGAAAAGAGTGGTGTAGTCTTAGTGGACTTCTGGGCTCCTTGGTGTGGACCATGCCGGATGGTTGCACCTATCGTTGAAGACCTAGCAAAGGATTATGCGGGGCGGGCAACTATCGCTAAGCTCAATGTCGATGAACACCAGCAGACTGCGGCCAGATACGGGATTATGAGTATCCCCACCTTGATGATTTTCAAAGATGGCAAGGCAGTGGACAAGATTGTGGGGGCGGCACCGAAGCAGACTATCGCGGCCAAGCTAGATAGCTATCTTTAAGATTCGTGTGCAGATCTAGGCCCCCTGGTGGGTATAATGAGAGTAAGCTAGAAGGCGGGGTATTACCCGCCTTTTTTGCAACATTTTACTCTCCTAGGCATAGGATGGGAATACCGAGAAACACCTATGGCCCAATGGATTGTATCGGATCGTATGGCCCAGCATGGCCAGGGAGGGATTGGGTGATGGCCCAGGTCGCACAGGTGAAAAGAGTTTTTGCTGGCAGTAACACAGGTGTAGGATTCCATTCCTTCTTTCATCATATTGCGGGGCCCGAGATTGAGCATGTTCATGTGATCAAAGGCGGGCCGGGGACCGGTAAGTCCACCTTGATGAGCTATATGGCGGAGAAGTCTATCAGCAGGGGGTTTTCCGTTGAGCTGCATCACTGCTCCTCCGATATTAAGTCCTTGGATGGATTGGTGATCCCCGCGCTAAAGGTCGCCTTCATTGATGGTACAAAGCCCCATATGTACGACCCCCGACTTCCCGGAGCTTTGGACGAGATAGTAAACCTCGGCGAATACTGGGATGCCGCTGGTATTCAAAGGCATAAGCAAGAAATAATGGCTGCCAACATCGAGGGTAATCGGCTTTTNNATAGTGCCTATCGGTATCTAGGGGCAGCCCGCAAGNTACACGAAAACTGGGCGGATAAGGTCAGCATGATGCAGGATTGGGGTTGGGTCAACCAGCGCTCAAAGGAACTATGTAAGAGTATCATGGGCCAGCGTCCTGTTGCCTCACAACCCGGTCGAGAAAGACATCTATTTGCGTCGGCCTTTACCCCGGAAGGTCCGAAAAGCTATGTGGAGACGGTTGCAGCTCTGGCCACTATCGTGATTATCATCAAAGGGCAGCCGGGGACTGGCAAGTCAACTTTGCTCAGTAAGGTCGCCGGCGTGGCCAAAGAGGAGGGCTATTTGGCTGAGATTTACCATAGTCCCATCGATCCTATGAAGCTGCAGCATGTATTATTGCCTGAGTTAGGCGTCTTTGTTGGTACAAGTACAGAGCTCTTCCCCTTTACCCCAGCTAGAGACTGGGAGACCGTCAATTTGGATTATGGTCTTAACCCGGAGCGGACGAATTACCATAGATCTGAGTTAGAGACCGATCGGCAAACCTTTTTGCAGCTTCTAAATACAGGCATTGGTCTAATTAAAAAGGCTAGGGAAACCCACATGGCGGTGGAGGGTTTCTATGTGGCTAATATGAATTTCACCGCCCTCGATGGGCTAAAAGAAAAGCTGGAACAGGAGATCTTCGCGAAGTTATAGGCGAAGTACTCAGCAGAGGCNCTCCCGTTGGAACGCAACGCCCTAATGATCAAAAAGAGTCTGCGCAGATTGTTGCTGACAGATGAGCCCTGGCAAAGCTGGGGCTCATTTGGCATCTACCGTGGATGGGTTGAAAAAGAACTTGATGGAATCTTGGCTTGCATAGCAAACAATGGTTGACTTGCGTTACGTATGGTGGTACTATTGCCGTGTAGCATATATGCGGTGGGCATATAGTGCAGAGAAGGGAGGCGTAGATAGTGGGATCGAAGAGGGGCGCTGTTGGGCCACCGGGTAGCTGTGCCCATATGGAGCATTTTCTAGAGACCTGTCTGCTGGTTCTGGTGGAGGAAGCTCCAGGCCATGGCTACAGCCTTATGGACCGCTTGGCTGACTTTGGTTTTCCGCCGGACTCCTTCAATATTGGTACTTTATATCGGACGTTGCGGCGACTTGAAAAGGCAGGGCTGGTTACCTCCGA
>JGI24708J26588_10001271_pt1 | contig 19958 bp, 17 predicted proteins | sample BioPla1DNA2_FD_26588 | JGI IMG/M metagenome (IMG submission 26588) | reverse complement strand
TGTGGTATATACGATAAGCCTAACTCACCATTTTCAATAGGGCAACCTCACTATTCAGAAAGGCGTATCAAGATTATATAGATTGAAGAACTGGTAAAGGAAGATGGACCTTACTAGAAGTAAAGTTACTCATGATGCCATTGAGGCTGAAATATATATTGACAAAATAGAAAAGCCTACAAAATTTTAGAGATAAAAACCGGATAAAAAACAAAGATATCGCTCTAGAGTTAAAGATAGTATTAACTAAGGGAACTAAAATTAATAGTATTGCTACACGATTTTCACATATTCCAACGGAATAATTAAATTTCCCAAGATTCTTGAATTTTATACATCTCTAGATGACACAAACTATACTAAAGTTGGATATGAAACCATGAAAGATTCACCAAATGACACTTTGATGTTTGAATAGATATATACCAATTAAAAAACGTTGATATCCAAACTAAATATATTAAAATAATTGCTACTCCAAGAGATCTTATATCTACCATAATGTGCGGTGAAATATTGATTAACCCAACTATTCTAAAAGATTAAAATCAATAATAATACCTTATAAAACTCTTATACATACTATCACAATACCGCAAGTGAAGTGTTATAACTTATAAAAATAAGAATGAAATAAACTATACTTAGTTGTTAGAAAATAAGTATAGACTTTAATAACTTATTTAGCAAAATACAACAATTAAAAAGGCGAGATTGTTAATCTCGCCTTTTTAATGTATATAAATCTCATATTATTGAGCTCCTGGTCCTTTTCGAGTAGCAGAATAATTGATTTTCAAAGCATAAGCTTGACGTAATGCTTGCTTTATATCAGTTACAATACCCATCTTGGTATGCTCGTCAATTTTTAATGACACTGTCATAAAAGGTTGATCCTCTTCACGCATACTTGCTCTCTCTTGGGTAATATAGTCTTGAATCTCTGCTACTTCAGCAAATTGATCGTTCAATTGAATACGGCTTTCAGACCCCATTACTTTACGGAATTCCTCCATAGGTTTACCAACATACACAAAGGTAACTAATGATTTCTTCTCAAGCTTTTCTAGTTCCGTACCAGATGGTACTTGAAATTCAACTTTAAGAGTTACCTCCCTCATAGTGGTAGTAATCATGAAGAAAAACAATAAAGTAAAAATCAAGTCAGGAAGTGAGGATGTATTCAATTGTGGCATCTCTCTTTTTCCTTGTTTACTAAATTTTCCCATTATTTTTTCCCTCCATAATTTCTAGGTTCAGCTTCAGATATACGTTGAGGATAAATTTCTCTAATTGCAGATTTCTGATCTTCATTTAGATCTTCATAACGCACATGCCATTTAGACAATGCAATATCATCCCTCAATTCGTTATAAGCTCTTACTAATTCATTTTGCACATCAATATATGCTTGATAAGAAGTACCACGGTCATTCATTAATGAAATTACGTGATTAGCAGTAGTTACAACCTTCCCAAAGTAAGGTACTTCAATCTCCGTTTTTTCAGGAAGTGTTGCCTTATCTTGTGGATTCTGTATAAATTCTTTCGCCCTTTCATTTAATTGGGTTATATCCAATAGTTCTCCACCAACCATAAGTTGATTTTGAGCATTTAAAAGAACAATTAAAATATTTCTTTCTTTAATATCAATATCTTGCTCTTCTTGATCGGGCTCTGGAGGTGGAGGCAATTGTCTAGCTAATCCACTATCAGTATCCATAGAAGTTGTAATCAAGAAAAATATAAGTAATAAGAAAGCAATATCTGCTGTAGAGCTCGAATTTATATCAGGTACTTTTCTATTTCCTTTTGCCATTCTTTCTCTAGTATTATTAATTAAGTTTACAACTGATTTATATTAATCTTTTTCTAATACTACTTGCTAGTATAGCTACAATAGCCACTATTAACAAGAAATAAATAGAATAAATATACATATCAGTCAGCTTCAACCAGAATGGTACATTATCTGTTCCATCATATCCAGGGATAACTAAAGCCTCAGTACTACCAATAGCCCAAGAAATCACTAGAACGAGTGCTAATAAAACACCACCACTCAAAGATTTCATTGCATTAACAGGATTATCCTTAAATGCTGATGCAAATTGTTTTACGAAAGCAATGATAGTAACAATAACTGCAAAAGCTATCATTGCGTACATTTGATATAATAACGTATCCGTATATGCTGGTTGTGATATAGTATCTACTGATTCAACAATAGGTACCTCAGCTTGTCCACCAAAGTAGAATAAGCCTAATACAACTATTGTGATAGCAAATAACACATATAGCACATAATAGGATATCATGTATGATTTTTTCATTGTTATAGCTTATTATTTTTTAAACTTTAAGTTGTATTTGATAATCATATCAAGTAAAGTGATAGAGTTTTCTTCCATTTCTGTTGTTAACGCTTCAATCTTTGTTAAAACGTAATTGTAGAAAACTTGAAGAATTAATGCTGTAATCAAACCAAAAATAGTTGTAATCAAAGCTACTTTCATACCACCTGCAACAACTGTTGGTGAAATATCACCTACTTGTTGTATTTTATCAAATGCTTGAACCATACCGATTACAGTTCCCAAGAAACCTAATGAAGGAGCCATAGCGATGAATAAAGTAATCCAAGAACAACCTTTTTCAAGGTATCCTACTTGAACTCCACCATAAGATACGATAGATTTTTCCACAACATCTAAGTCTTCATCTATCCTCATTAATCCTTGATAATAAATAGAAGCTATAGGACCTCTAGTTGAACGAGCTATATCTTTTGCTGCCTCTACATCTCCTTTCTCTAACGCTGCTTGTACAGAAGATACAAATTTTGTAGTATTAATTTCAGCTAAGCTTAAATAAATAATACGTTCGATACTAAATGCTAATCCGATAATAAGAGCAATAGCAACAGCACTCATAAAGCCTGCATTACCCTCAATAAATTTAATTTTAAGTTCTTTATGAAGGCCTCCACCTTCTTCAGGAACAACAATATCTGCTGATCCAGCCGTTGTTTCTTCCATTTGAGCTGCTTCAGCACCATCTTGTGCATAAGCAATTTGAGTCGATCCAAAAACAAGGACTCCCATTACAGCAACAATTGCAAATAACTTTTTCATTGTGTGTCTAATTTTTAAGATTAATTAATTAAATTGTTTTTTATTTTTTATCTATAATAATCAAATGTATGCGGAGAAAGAGGGATTCGAACCCTCGATACGTTTTTGACGTATACTCGCTTTCCAGGCGAGCCTCTTCAGCCACTCGAGCATCTCTCCAATTTTACTCTACTCTAATGTAAAAAAACAGATAATATACTCTGTTCTGACAAATGTATTATATTTTTTTCACTCAAGTGCCTTATTTCTGAGATATTCTTTATTTAATGCTACGAAATTAATAAACTTTAAAAACTAATCAAAATTATTTGAGCTTTCCAAAGAGCCTCTTAGTGTTTTTTATAGTTATTTCGGCAAGTTCTTCTTGTGATACTCCATAAATACGGGCCAACTCAGCCAAAGTATACACTAAAAATGAAGATTCATTTCTAAGACCTCGTTTTGGAGTTGGTGATAAATAGGGAGAATCTGTTTCTAGTAATAACCTATCCACTGGTATTAAAGGAATCAGTTGCGATAAACTGGAATTCTTAAATGTTACAATTCCATTAATACCAATATAAAAATTCTTATATGATAAAGATTTATACAATTCCTCTTTAGTCCCAGTAAAACTATGAAAAACACCCTTTATATTGTATTTAGAAAATTCATCTAAAACAGAAAAAACCTCATTAAATGCATCTCTACAATGAATAACAACAGGCAAATCATATGAAATAGCCCAGGACAATTGTTCTCTCAGAACCTTTATTTGTTCCTCCTTAAATTCAGAAGACCAATAAAGGTCAATGCCGATTTCACCAATCGCGATAAATTGCTCTTTATGCTCTTGAAGCTCTCTTTTTACAATATTAAGCTTATCTAAATAGTTATCGTCCACAGATGTAGGATGCAACCCCATCATTGGAAAACAAACTCCTTGATATTCATGACAGACAGACAATAAAGACGGAATAGTTATATGATCAATATTAGGTAATAATATTTGTTCTACCCCGACCTCTTTTGCTCTTACTATAACATCATGAAGATCATCTCTAAATTGCTCTAAATAAATATGTGAATGAGAATCTATAATCAACATATTAATTCATATTTACTTTCTTCTTTTTCCTATAATAATATACAACACCAAAACTTTGACAAATTGAAATTCTTTTTTCTTGTGGCAGCATTTCATACTTATCTTCAATAGCATTCCACAACTTTAGAATTAAAGCATCTACCGTTTCAATTTTATCATTCAAAGTAGCTAAACTCTGCTGAGTTATGCGTTGCAAGTTTTTTTGAATCCAATACCCTTCTTCAAAAATATCGAATAAGACTTTAACTTTAGCTATCGTAGGATTATATATGGGTATTCCTCCTTCAATCAACCTCTTCTCTTCTCCTTCAATTATTTTTCTCCCCCATTCTAGTAATAATGATTCACTACTTAAATCTGGCAAGTTATGTGTATCTTCCGGAAGATGATACAAACGCTTGGCGGATGTTTTTATCTCATCACGAATAACACACAAATTCAAAACTTGAATAAAATGAGAAACGTATAAACGAGCATTTTTAACATTTACTTGATGTTTTCTATTAGCTGAAGACTGATTAGATAGACATTGATTATAATAGCTTAAAGCCGACTCAAACTGATGATACTCATTATTAGCTTCACGCAGCAAATCAGCAGAAAATGGAATGTCTAAAAAAGGCAAAGACCTTCCTTTTTCTACCACCTTTTTCAAGGCTCTCAATCTCGCTTTATTCGTATTTGGTAATCGTCTATACGGCATAGCTTTATAGCTCTCTTTCCATCAATTTATTAATAAACACTAGTAACTCATTCTTTTTATCTTTTGGAACAGATACTTTTTCCAAATCTATTAATGCTTGATTATAAAAAGAATCCATTTTATTCTCAACTAAATCTTTTATTTTCAATTCATTATACAACTCTGTAACAGCCTTTATTTTTTCTTCAGCATCAAACTCATTCAACCCCAACCAATATAATAAATTGTGCTTTTGTTCCTCATCAGCTCTCTCAAGCGCCTTTATCAGTAAGTAAGTTTTCTTATTAGATACAATATCTCCTCCTAGGTTTTTTCCAAAGACCTTTGGATCACCATATACATCTAATAGGTCATCTTTTAACTGAAAAGCTAGTCCAACATTCAATCCAACATGATATAGTAACTCTTGATCTTTTGCTGAGGCACCTCCTAAAATAGCACCTATCTTCATACTTCCGGCCAACAACACAGAAGTCTTTAGCTTTATCATATCCAAATATTCCTCTGCTAATACATCCGTCCTCTTTTCAAATTCCATATCATACTGTTGACCTTCACAGATTTCTAAAGCAAACTTTGTAAACTCAGGTAGAACAAGCGACAAATAGTTAGAACTGGATTGTGACAAATAATGATAGGATAAAATCAACATCGCATCTCCTGATAAAATAGCCGTATTATCATTCCACACTTTATGAACTGTATCTTTTCCTCTTCTTTTATCAGCACAATCCATCAAGTCATCATGTAAAAGAGTAAAGTTATGATAAGTCTCAACTGCCAAAGCAGCACTCATAGCCTTTTCTATCTCTTCTCCATATAAATTGTATGCTAAAAGCAACAATGTAGGCCTGATTCGTTTTCCACCTATGGACAACACATAAGATATAGGATCATAGAGTCCATCTGGTTTCTTATTTAATCGTAGATTTTCAATAGCACATTCTATTTTCTCTACTAATTCCTTATTACTATACATATTAAATTAATCATATAAAAAAAGGCTGCTACTTATTGTTTATCAAAAGTATAGCAGCCTTCTTTGTATTCTAATTTGTTATAAATATTACTGAAGTCTAAACATAACAGGCAGTGTATATTTTACACGAACAGACTTTCCTCTCTGCTTACCTGGTTTCCATTTAGGCATCGAATTTATTACACGTAATGCTTCTTTATCTAGAAATGGATCGACACTTCGAACTACATTCGCATCTACAATCGTACCATCACTATTTACAACAAATTGTACAATAACACGACCTTCAATACCATTTTCTTGAGCAATAGTCGGATACCTTATATTATTATTAAGATATTTCATCATCGCAGCAGGTCCTCCAGGAAACTCTGGCATCTCCTCTACCACCTCAAAAATTTCCTCTTCAACTGGTTCTTCTACTACTTCTACTGCTACAGGTACATATTTACCTACAGATATCTTCTCTCCTGTCTCCTCTGATGAAGCTAAACGCGTATCTTTAATATCTGCATCATCTTCCACGATATTTAATACTTCTGCGACTTGAGGTGCTTCCTCAATTACTTCAGGTGGGGGTGGTGGAGCTTGTTCGGGTTGTTGTTGAGTTATAGGAATAATCTCCTCTTCAAAGACAATGTCAACAATACCTTGGCTTGTATCTATTACAATATCGCGCTGTGTCCACTCAAATGCAATAAACATAAAAGCAAGCACAATAACGTAACCAATTAATAGCCAAGTTGATTTTTTGTTCTCCAAGTCGGCCTTGGGCGTTTTCTTAATTTCCATAATATCTATAATATAATTTTAACGTGTGCATATCATATTTGCAAATATAATACATTCTTGATATAAACTTCAGCTTTTGCAATAATTTTTCCTAATGAAATTCTCTTTTTATCTTTTTTAATCATTAGCTAATGAACTAATCCAAAGCATTTTCATTATAAAACAACTATTGACTACTTAATTTAATGTATCTTTGATCCCATAATAAATGAATAATGTATGAAAAAAATAATTATAGCAATAGATGGATTATCGTCTTGTGGTAAAAGCACAATGGCAAAGCAATTAGCTAAAAATATAGAATACATATATGTAGATACGGGAGCGATGTATAGAGCTGTTACGCTCTATAGTATTCAAAACAATTTAATTTCCAAAGGTGAGATTATCAATAAACTTGAACTTCAAAAAGCACTACCTAATATAAGTGTAAATTTCAAACTTAATAATCATTCTTTATCACCTGAAACTTATCTTAATGGTATTAATGTTGAAAGAAAAATTCGCTCTATGGAGGTTTCAAATAATGTTAGCCATATAGCAAAATTAGATTTTGTTAGAGAAGAAATGGTAAGACAACAACAAGCTATGGGGGTAGAAAAAGGAATTGTAATGGATGGAAGAGACATTGGTACGACTGTATTCCCTAATGCTGAACTGAAATTTTTCATTCAAGCCTCTGCAGAAGTCAGAGCAAAAAGAAGATATGATGAGTTAGTTCACAAAAAAATGAAGGCTGACTATGAAGAGATATTGAAAAATCTTACAGAACGTGATGAAATAGACAAAAACAGATCTATTAGCCCCTTACGTCCAGCAAAAGATGCAATTATACTAGACAATAGCAACCTCACTATTGAAGAACAAGACCTATTTTTACTAAAGAAATTCAATGAGAAAATTGCTTCGTTAAGCTAAAACACTTTCATCTTATGGCTAAAATTGAAATTGATACTAAATCAGGATTCTGTTTTGGAGTGGTTACAGCCATAAAAAAAGCAGAAGAAGTCCTTGCTAAAGATAAAACGCTTTATTGTTTAGGTGATATAGTTCATAACAATAAAGAGGTTGATAGACTCAGAAAAATGGGACTTATAACCATTAATCATAAAGAGTTTAAGAAACTTAAAAACACCAAAGTTCTCCTAAGAGCACATGGAGAACCACCCGAAATATATGCTATAGCAAAGAAAAACAACATCGAAATTATTGATGCTACTTGTCCTGTCGTCTTACTATTACAGAAAAAAATCAATAAAGAACATAAAGCAGAAAACGACAAAAACAAACAAATTGTTATTTTCGGCAAAACGGGTCATGCAGAAGTCTTAGGCTTAGTCGGACAAACGGGGGGGGAAGCCATAGTTATAGAAAATATAGAAGAGACTAAAAAGCTGGATTTCTCAAAGGATATCTATCTGTACTCTCAAACTACAAAATCATTAGAGGAATTTAAAAAACTTGTAGCGTATATACAACAAAACATAAAACCTAACGCCTCCTTTAAATACCATGACACCATTTGTCGTCAAGTTGCAAATAGAATACCTAATATACGAAAATTCGCAGCTTCTCATGATTTAGTATTCTTTGTCAGTGGAAAGAAAAGCTCAAATGGTAAAATATTATTTACAGAATGTAAGAAAACAAATAGAAATTCCCACTTTATCGATAGTGCAGAATCTATAGATAATGAATTATTAAAATCAGCAAAATCTATTGGTATCTGTGGTGCTACTTCAACTCCTAAATGGTTAATGGAAGAGGTCTATAACACAATAAAAAGAAACATAGAAAAACAATGATCTATTGTTGTGATTATCATCAAACAAGCTTTACTATTTTTAACCCTAAAAACTCTTGTCTTTTATCTTTTTTAGTATCTTTGCTATGTATATAAAACTGGTAAAATAAAATGAGAAATGTAAACTGTGTAGGTATATTAACATCAGGTGGTGATGCACCAGGTATGAATGCTGCCATTAGAGCCGTAACTCGTTCAGCTATATATCACGGACTAAAAGTAAAAGGTATATATAGAGGATATAGAGGTCTTATATCAAGAGAAATTGTCGATTTTAAAAGTAAACATGTTAGTAATATCATTCAATTAGGGGGTACAATTCTAAAAACAGCCCGATCTCCTGAATTTGCCACACCCGAAGGGAGACAGATAGCCTACAATAACATTCAAGAAGAAGGTATTGATGCACTTGTTGTCATTGGTGGTGATGGGTCACTAAGTGGAGCTATGCAATTTGCAAAAGAATTTGATATTCCTTGCATTGGTGTACCAGGTACAATTGATAATGATCTTTACGGTACTGATAGCACCATTGGATATGACACAGCACTGAACACTATTTTAGAGTCTGTGGATAAAATAAGAGATACTGCAACCTCTCATGAGAGACTCTTCTTTATTGAAGTTATGGGACGTGATGCTGGTTTTCTTGCATTAAATGGCGCTATTGCATCAGGAGCTGAAGCAGCCATTATTCCTGAGTTTTCAACCGAGGAAGATCAATTAGCCGAATTTATCAAAAGTGGATTTAGAAAGTCAAAAAACAGTAGTATTGTACTTGTAGCAGAAAGTGAATTAACTGGTGGTGCTATGCATTATGCGGATAGAGTTAAAAACGAATATCCACAATATGATGTTAGGGTAACTATTCTAGGTCACATACAAAGAGGTGGAAGTCCAACGGCATACGATCGGATTTTAGCTAGCCGTTTAGGTGCTGCTGCGGTTGACTCACTACTAGAGGGACAACGCAACATAATGATTGGGATAGAAAATGATGAAATTGTATATGTTCCTTTAACACGTGCAACAAAAAATCAAAAACACGTCTCGCATAGCTTGATTGACTTAATGAAGATGTTATCTATTTAATCAGATATATTTACTCAAAAAGGTGCTTAATACTAGGAAAGCACCTTTTTATATTTCTCTCTATTACAACTATTTTAAAGTAAGTTTAACTAATTCATCTATAATTTTAGGCAAACAACTACTTCTCTAACCAATAAGAAAAAAACTTAATATTATTTTGTTACTACAAGTTAATTAACTTTGTTCGTTTAAATACAATGTAAAATACTTTAATATTTACTTAAAGTCCTTAGTTATGAAACTAAAACAAAAACTTTCCTTTCTTTTCATTATGACACTTGTTTTAACTTGTGTTATAACTTCATGTATAAAAAGTGAAGAACCAAATGCTGAGGCAGATATACTATGGTGTTCAGTAAAACCTGATGACATATTAATTCGTGAACCAGAAATAAATAATTCTGATGTCTTGCTTATTGTAAAAAAAGGAACTGACCTAAGCTCAATAACCTTAGAATTCACCCTTACAGAAGGAGCTACTATTGATCCCCCTAGTGGAACTCAATTGGACCTTAACTCTCCTAAAATATTTAAAGTAACATCAGAAGATGGTAAATGGAATAAGACTTATACAGTATCTGTTACTGATGCTGATATGGGTACCACGTATCACTTTGAAGATACAATAATGAAAAATGAAAATCAGCGCTTTTATATCATAGCTGAGAAGGATATTAATAAAAACACCACACTAGAATGGGCTAGTGGAAACGCAGGATACTCACTAACAGGTGTTGCAAAAAATGCAGATGATTACCCCACTATTATAAGTACAAATGGATATAAAGGAAACTGTATCAAACTTACAACTAAAGATACTGGTTTTTTCGGAAGAGATAACGACATGCCTTTAGCTGCAGGAAATATCTTTATTGGCTCATTCCACCCTGAGCAAGCCATAAAAGAGCCCTTAAAAGCCACCTTATTTGGAAGACCTTTCGATAAGTACCCTACTCGACTAACAGGTTATTATAAATACAAAAGAGGCAATGATTTCTTAGTATTAGATAAAGAATCAGGAGAGCAGACTGTTGATCCAAACAAAAGAGATATTTGTGATATTTATGCTGTCTTCTATGAAACAGACGAAAACTTTAAATCACTTGATGGCAGCAATAGTTTAACACATCCAAATATTGTAGCTATAGCTAGAATTAAAGATGCAAAAGAAACAAATAGTTGGACATTCTTTGATTTAGAGTTTGACTATAACAAAAAACCAAATCACGATAAAGTACAAGCTGGCAAATACAACTTAGCTATAGTTTTCACCTCAAGTATTGAAGGACACCTTTTTAATGGTGCACTTGGAAGTACGCTTTATATTGATGAGGTAGAATTAAAATATATTGATTAACTCAGAATAAAGAAGCATGACAACAATTAAAATAAAAAGAGTAAGTGTTACCCTATTGCTTTGTCTCATAACTACTTTTAGCACATTTGGACAACAAGAAAATAGTAGAGGTTTAATATGGTCTAAACTCCGTGGATTAGAATATCAACTTAAAGCAGGCTTTAATGTTGGTGGAATAACTCCACTTCCTATTCCCGCAGAAATTAGATCTATAGAAAAATATAGTCCCAACCTATCTCTATCTATTTCAGGTGAAGTCTCCAAATGGTTTGGCAATAAGAATCAATGGGCGCTAATTACTGGAATTACTTTAGATACTAAATCAATGACAACTGAAGCTATAGTAAAAAACTATGGTATGGAGATTATTGGTGATCAAGGTGAAAAGGTAGCTGGACAATGGACTGGTGGAGTTAAAACTAAAGTAAAAAACTCCTATATAACATTGCCTATCATGGCTGGATATAAAATAAGCTCTAGATGGAAACTAAAGGGTGGAACTTATTTTTCATATCTATTTGATGGAGTTTTTAATGGACACGTTTATGAGGGTTATTTAAGGGAGGGTGATCCAACAGGAGAAAAAGTCGTATTCTCTGATGGAAAAATAGCTACATATGACTTTTCAACAGACTTAAGACGATTTCAGTGGGGCCTTATTCTAGGTGGAGAATGGAAAGCTTATAAACACTTAAATGTATATGGAGATTTAACTTGGGGATTGAATGATGCTTTTAAAAAGGACTTCAATACTATAACATTCGCTATGTACCCTATTTATCTTAACCTAGGATTCGGCTATATCTTCTAATTATAACTGGAAAATATCGAAGAAGAAAGTATAAATCACTTACAACCCTACCATTTTATCTTATTTAACAGCTATTTCTTATTTCCTTTTTAGGTATTAGAAATAGCTTTTTTTATTTAACCCATTCTATTACTCAAATTCTTTAATATATAATCATAAATTAAAAAACAACACGAGACAAAATAAACTATAGAACACTCAACATGCTTAACAGACCAAATAAAAATGTCTAGTCTTCATCCTTTTAATTTTAAATTGACATTAAAAAGAAAAAACTTAACGTATTTTTTTAATAAGTTTAGAAAAAGACTTAATTTGTAGTATAAATACAAAATATAGATTAAAAAACGTACCATGAAATTGAAAAACCTAACACTAATTGCTCTATTAATAATAGGAGTCTTCCTTTTTACGGGTTGTGAAAACAAAGAAATAACAGCATCATATGATGTAATTCCATTACCACAACAGATTGTAAAACAAGATGGAAACCCCTTTATATTATCGAATAGTACTTCTATTGTTTATGATGCAAACAATGAANACATGAAACGCTCAGCCCAATTCCTTTCAGATTACATTACATTTTCAACAGGAATCAAACTACCTATTAAAGAAAATACTGATGCAAATACATCAAATACCATTGTGTTGAAATCAAATTTTGATCATGAAAACTTGGAGGCTTATCAATTATCAATAAGTAAAGATCTAATAGAAATCAATGGAGCTTCTGAAGCAGGAGCTTTTCATGGTATTCAAACACTACGTAAATCAATAGACACTACCCCTCAAGTAGCAAAAGTGGTTTTTAACCCTGTTACTATAACAGACTATCCTCGCTTTGAACATCGAGGAATGATGCTAGATGTTGCTCGTCATATGTTTCCTGTGGAATTTATAAAGCAATATATTGATTTACTAGCTTTACACAATATGAATCGCTTTCATTGGCATCTAACAGATGATCAAGGCTGGAGAGTGGAAATCAAAAAGTATCCAGAATTAGCAGAAAAAGGGTCGATGAGAACAGAAACTGTTATTGGAAAAAACACAGGAGAATATGATGGAAAAAGTTATGGTGGTTATTATACACAAGAGGAGATAAAAGATGTTGTAGCCTATGCTAACGATCGTTTTATAACCATAATTCCTGAAATAGACTTACCTGGCCATATGCTTGCTGCTTTAACCGCTTACCCTGAACTTGGTTGTACAGGAGGGCCTTATCAAGTGGCTAGAGAATGGGGTATCTTTGATGATGTTCTTTGTGCTGGTAACGAACAGACTCTTGTTTTTTTAGAAAACGTTTTAACAGAAATAGCAGATTTATTCCCATCGGAATATATACACATTGGTGGCGACGAATGTCCTAAAGTAAGATGGCAAGAGTGTGAGAAATGTCAAGCTAAAATAGAAGAACTTAATATCAAAGCAGATAGTAAACATACTGCTGAACAAAAACTACAAAGTTATATTACGACCCACGTTGAAAAATTCTTAGCAACTAAAGGCAAAAAAATTATAGGTTGGGATGAAATTATAGAAGGTGGATTATCTGCTAATGCAACGGTTATGTCATGGCGAGGTATTGACGGTGGTATCATTGCTGCTAATCAAGGGAATGATGTAATTATGGTTCCAACAAGTCACTTCTATTTTGATTATTATCAAACTAAATATACAGATACTGAACCTTTTGGTATTGGAGGCTATGTACCATTAGAAAAAGTATACTCTTTTAATCCTATACCTGATGAAATTCCTGCAGATAAAGCAAAACACATTTTAGGTGTACAAGCTAACTTATGGACAGAATATGTACCAACCACATCTCATGCTGAATATATGGTTTTACCTCGAATGGATGCTCTATCAGAAGTTCAATGGACTAATCAAGATAAAAGAGACTATAGCTCTTTTATCGAGAGACTTCCTAGAATGATGAATTATTACAAAGCCAAAGGATTCAACTATTCAACAAGAGGTTTTGATGTAATAAGTGATATTTCTATAGATAAAGAAAATGGAACAGCTACAGTTAAACTAACAACAGTAGATAATGCTCCTATTTATTACACTACAGATGGTTCTACACCTACAAGCAACAGTAACTTATACACAGAACCTTTAAAATTTGACCAACCTACTCTATTAAAATCTATGGTTGAGCGAAATAATGGCATTGAAACTCCGGTTATAGAAACCAATATTGAATTAAAATAAACACACTTTACTTCAAATAAAAACGGACGATCTTAGTTAAATTAGAAACTAAAATCGTCCGTTTTCTTTCTTTTATTATTAGTCTTATTAACTAATTAAAAAGTGTAACCTATTTTGTAAATTTACATCTGCCATACCTCCATCAATATCTAGATATAAAATATTCAGATTAGGATAAAATTTTTTCAAACGCTTTTCTATTCCTTTAGCTACAATATGATTTGCAATGCAACCAAAAGGCTGTACACATACTATTCTATCAATACCTTCTCGCATAAAAGAGGCAACTTCGCCAGCAATAGCCCAACCCTCACCAAACTGATTGGATAAGTCTAATATTTCAGAAGCATACTCAGCTTTTTTAAATATTGATTCATAAGGAGTATAAAATCGAAAGTCTTTAATCACCGAATCAACTTTACTTATCCTTCGATTCATCCATTTTAGAAAAAGAGGACTCAAAAACTGCTCTAATAAACCTTCTCGAGCAACTCCATTTTTTGCATTAACTTTTGAATTCACAAAATATTGCATAGCAAAGTCCAATGCAGGAGGAGTCACTACAACCATACCTTTAGAACGAAGCCATTCCCTTAAATGTGCTTGTCCAAAATTATTGTATTTCAGATAAATCTCACCAATGAATCCTACTTTCTTAAATTCCCTATCATAAATAGGTACATTATTGTAGTCTAATACAGCTTGTCGTAAATACTTCAACAACAACTTAGAGTCATTTTTTTTAATTGCTTCAATTCCCAAATCAACATAAAGATCAAATAATCGTTGAGAGGTTCCCTCTTCTTTTTCTCGCACCAAGGTCAAACTATACATTTGTTGCAAGGCATCAGCATACAAAAGCGTATAAACAAGAATATTCAGAATCCATAAAACAGGAACTTTAAATGCTTCTTGCTCATTTTGATAGACATCTCCTATAGCTGCAACGATTACAGGAACATCAGCAAAACCAGCATTTTTCATAGCTCCTTTAATCTGTGAAACATAATTAGTAGCTCTACATTGACCGCCAGTTTGCGTAATAGCTACAACAATATCATTTAAGTCGTACTTACCCGACTGAAGTGCCTTAATCATATCTCCAATAATAATTGTTGCAGGATAACACAATTCATTATGACTATACTTTAAACCAACATCTACAGATTCTCGATTGGGCTTAGGTAGATTTATTATTTTATAACCAGCTAACTCACCCACTGCAGGTATAAAAGGAGAAAGAAAATCAGCAAACCAAGGTGCTAAGACCGTCTTCTTTCTATCTTCTTCTGTATATATAGTTTCATAACCAATATATTCCTTTTTACATGTACCATTACAAGCTGTTAATTTGGAATCCATTACTTTCAATGATTCAATCAACGAACGAAGCCTCAGTCTCATAGAACCTGGACTTGCAATTTCATCAATACGCAAAACAGTATGGTTTTTGCCAGCATTCTTCAAAATTTCTCCTACCTCATCCATTAAAAACGAATCTGGTCCACAACCAAAAGAATTCAATTGAACTAGTTGTACATTTTGAGGTAACTCAGCGACTTCCATAGCAGCTTGCGTAACACGATTAGGATAAGACCACTGTGAAACCATATTTAAATTATCAAAATGACTTGTATTACTAGTTCTAAACACATCTTCAGTCAAAACATTAACTCCAAGATCAGATAACACTTGACCTGCCTTATGATGTATTAAAGGATCAGAGTGATAAGGTCTGCTAGCCAATATAAAAACTAAATCATGGCTTCTTAAAGAATTCTTTAGAACCTCCTCCTGCATAGTTTTTAATTGTGTTTCTGTCCTTTGTTGTTCTTCTAATGCCAAAATGAAAGCTCTTTTAAAGTCGCCCTGTGATACACCAAAAGAAGAAACATATTCATAGCATGCCTTTTCTAAAGCTTTAGAGTCGCTAAAGTTAATAACGGGCTTATCTAAAGGAATATTATATTGACTAGACGGGTCCATAGAACTCTGAATAACATCAGGATAGCCACTAACAACTGGACAGTTAAAGCTATTAGATGTATTATCGAACTCTCTTTCTTCTTTAACTACCATGGGATAAAAAATTCTATCTACTCCCATATCCCGTAATGCAAGAATATGACCATGAACCACTTTCGCAGGGAAACAGATATTATCAGACATAACATATCCTACTCCCTTTCTATACATAGAATAGGTGGACTCAGGAGAAAGGATTACATCAAATCCACACTCTCCTAATAGAGTACACCAAAAAGGAAAGTTTTCATAAAGATTTAGAACTCTAGGAATTCCTATCTTTTCTTTAATCGTAGGCTTCTTTTCGGTTCTTCGATCAAATAACACCTCATTTTTTATATCAAAAGCATTATATCCTTTTTTAGGTGCTGTTTGTTTATTATAAAATATCTTTTCACACTTATTTCCTGCATAACAAACATTACCATTTTCAAATTTAAATCGAAGAATAGAACATTTATTAGTACATCCTTTACACTCTAACTCACGACTATCAATATGCGTTACATCTGGCAATGCTTCAGCTCCAGTAAATTTAGTTTCATAGCCATTTTTTTTCCACATTTTCACAGCATATAAAGCTGCACCAAAGGCCCCCATTAATTCAGGTGTATCAGTAGAGCTTACCTGTTTTCCAGACAATAGTTCTAAAGCCCTATAGACTGCATCATTACGAAAAGTACCACCTTGAACTACAATATGTTCACCTAAATCGTTTAAGTTCTCAATTTTTAAGACCTTAAATAAGCAATTTCGAATAACAGAGTAGGCTAACCCAGCTGATATATCTCCCAATGAGGCATTTTCACGTAAAGATTGTTTAATCTTAGAGTTCATAAAAACCGTACAACGTGATCCTAAATCACTTGGATATACAGAAGAACAAGCTGCCTCAGTAAACTCATCTAATGTTATTTGCATTGTTGATGCAAAATTCTGTAAGAAAGAACCGCAACCCGACGAACAAGCCTCATTTAACTCAACATTTGATATTACACCCTCTCTAGTAAAAATGGATTTCATATCTTGACCTCCAATATCTAAAACAAAAGAGACCTCTGGGTCTATATATTGTGCACCCGATAAGTGAGCCATAGTTTCAACCACACCAAAATCTAAATTCAAAGCAGATTTTATTAAGTCTTCACCATATCCAGTAGCAGCAGATCCTAAGAATTTAAAAGTCACTCCTTTATTCTTTGCCTCACTTTTAAACTGCTCTAACCCATGAACTACTTTTTTTAGCGGGTTCCCCTGATTACTTCCATAAAAAGAGAATATTATTTCAGCTGACTCATTCATGACAACAATTTTTGTAGTCGTTGAACCTGCATCAATACCTAAAAAACAGTTTATCTCTTTTTGTGTTCCAAGAGGCTGTTTTTTTAATGGTTTAATCCTTCTAGTTTTTTTCCACTTTTCATATTCTTCTTTGGAGGTAAACAATGGATTAAGAACATCTTCCCTATCTACCTTTTTCACTTTAAGTTGTGCAATAACTTCATTTAAGTCGGTTGTTTTTTTATCCTCATGATTATTTAAAGCAGCACCCCAGGCAGGAAAAAATTCACTATTTTCAGGAAGCAATAAATCCTCTGATGCTATATTTAAAACATCTTTAAACGCATTTCGCAATGCAGGAATAAAAGTTAATGGGCCCCCGATACACAATATTTTAGGTTTTATCTCCCGACCTCTAGCCAAAGTAGTAATGCTTTGTAAGGCAACAGCTTGCAAAATTGACATAGAAATATCTTCATGAGGTACATTACGAGACATCAAATTTTGAACATCAGTTTTAGCAAACACACCACAACGAGAAGCAACGGGTAATATTTTCTCATGTTTCAAAGCCAACTCACCTAGTTTTTCAACAGAAACATTCATTAAGTCTGCCATTTGATCTATGAAAGCACCTGTTCCTCCAGCACAACTCCCATTCATTCTAATGTCGGGATGTTTCCCTTGATCGAAGAAAACTATTTTAGCATCTTCTCCTCCCAAATCAATCATAGTATGCGTTTTGGGATATACTTTATTAATCACTTCAATAGAAGCTACAACTTCTTGCACAAAAGGAATTCCTGTACGCTCAGAAATTCCCATACCAGCTGAACCTGTAATTCCTAAAGTCAATTTTGAGCCATCAAATTGGGATGAAATCTTCTCTAATTCTTCTATGAAAATCTTATTAAAGTCTGCTTTATGCCTTTTATAAACTTTATATACAATTTCATCTGCAGAATTTAGTATAACCACTTTTAAAGTAGTTGACCCTACATCAATTCCAATTCTATAAATAGTATTAGCTTTCATTTCGTATATTAATCGTTCTTTTAATCTATAATTATGGCTTTAATGCCTTTATTACAAAATCAATAACATATTCTTTGTGATCTTGAAGAACTTTAGAATACTCATCTTTAGATTTATCTGCAACTCGTATCGCTAAAGGTCCAAACATAAATGGAAATACACATAAAGACAAGACATTTAAAGCAAGATCTAATGGACAGGTTTTCACTATTGTTCCTTTTTCAACTTCTTTCTCTACACGCATAGACAAATAATCGAACAACTGAATAGGTTGCCGTTTTAGCATTCTATCCGTCAAGCGTTCAGGATTCTGATTTACTTCATTCAATAAAAAAATAGGAATCATTGGATACTCAAATAGTATTTCATAATAAGTATCTATCCAATCCTTTATTAAATCAAAAAAAGGTTCATCCTTTAATATGATCTGCTCTATCCTTTTAACTAAAACATCAAAAGCCTCTTCAAAAATTATTTCAAATAAATTATATTTTGAATCAAAGTAATATTTTATGTGAGCAATATTGGTATTAGAAGCCGTTGAAATATCTCGAACACTCGTTCCATTGTATCCATTCTTGATAAACAACTTGCGAGCCACTTCCAGTATCCTATCTTTCACATCAGGAATGTTTTGTTTTACTTCCATTATTCCATTACTTTTTTACAATTTCAAATTTAAACGTTCGTTTAAACAAGCTAAAATATTTTGGGTTAAATCTGGTTAAGTTAGTACAATACCTGTGCTTTTTAAATCCATAAAAAAATAAAGTGTAAATAGGATCTAATTACACTAAACAGCAAAGATTTTATATAAAAAACCACAAATAAAGTAGAACTTCAAAAAAGATGGGCTAAAAAAAGATGAGAACATAATGCTTGACCATTTGTTTTATAATAACTGCACCCTATATATTCATCAATAAAGGAGACTACAACATATCACTTATGATTTATTAATAAATAAACCTTATCAAAACATAATATAAAAAGATTAAATAGGCTATTTTCGCTCTCTTTAAAAGAAGGATACCACAGATAACCAATAAAAATATGACAAAACAAAATCTCTCACTCTTAGTTCTTTTTATCATAATTGCTACTTTTTTCTCTTCATGTAAGAACAATAAAAAAGAAAACTCAAAAGTAACAGTATCTAGCTGGATTGGAAATTATGTAACGCAGGAATACCACAAACGTCAAGATGGATACGATTGGACAGTGGTAAGTATTGAAGCACTGACTGATAGTACGTGTTGGATTACTATCCAATCGCGAAGTGATATAAAAAAGCCTACATGTTCTTTTGAATCAGAAGCCAAAATTCTTTCTAACGAAAAATTAATGGCAACGTATGAAAATAAAGAAATTCTGTTTCACAAACAAAACAATGAAATAACCATTAGCACAATAAAAGAAGAAGATAAGAATTTGCTTTATTACTTTTGTTCTGGTGGTGCAAGTATAAGTGGAGAATACATATATCTAAATGAACCATTAGACAAAGAACAACTCAAGCAAAAAGACACTCAATAACATATGACATAACTTATATAAGAAATATATTAAAAAGAATAAGAATAAAAATAAGAACAATAAACATGAATCAATGTTTTATTATTGTATTTTGAA
>JGI24708J26588_10001270_pt1 | contig 19959 bp, 19 predicted proteins | sample BioPla1DNA2_FD_26588 | JGI IMG/M metagenome (IMG submission 26588) | reverse complement strand
TGCCCGGCTGGTAGGGACATTCCGCATAGACGCAGAATTGATATTTCCAGTGCGGGCGATAAAAGCGGCAGGTGCCGCAGTCCTCCGGCGTGACCGCCTCGCCGCTGTCGTAGTGGTCGAAACCAGGCTTGCCCTGCATGAGCTGTTCAAAGGCCCGGTCGCTGCCGGAAGTGAAGTACATAGGCCGTCGCCTCCTTTCCGCTTTCGGGCAAAAAGAAAAGCCGCAGAATATGAAAACTCTGCGGCTCCGCCCATGAGAAAGGGACACCGCTTGCACGATGTCCCTTTCAGTCAACTATTTAGTTTTTTGTGTTCCCACACTCCATATCAATAACTACCGAAACCGTGATATAGTCCTCAATACGCTTATTACGGAATTTATCACCCTCGGCGTCAAACACCACATGGCGGGAAAAGTGCCTAAATCTAAGGATTTCTACAAGGTTTCTCTTTGTAGCAACACTATTGTCTCGACGTGCCTCGTCCAGGGAAACATGTCAACCGGCTGGACCGATCCGGCGGAGTATCCGAGGTCAGCCAGGATGCTCAGGTCCCTTGCCAAGGTAGACGGATTGCATGATACATAGCAGATTTTGGGTATCTGGGCTGCTGCCAAAGTTTCCAAAAGAGACTGGTCACAGCCTTTACGGGGGGGATCCAGGACGGCCCCATCAATGCTCCCATGCTTATTCACCAGTTCAGGCAGGACCTTCTCAGCTCTGCCTACGTAGAATGTTGACCTGTCAATCCCATTGAGCTGGGCATTGTACCTTGCATCCTCCACAGCCGCGGCAAATGTCTCTACGCCGATTACCTCTTTGGCATCTGAAGCCAAGTACAAACCGATTGTACCAGCCCCGCAGTACAGATCCAGGAGAGTTTCTTTACCAGTCAGCTGCAGTGCTTCCCGGACCAGATCATAAAGGACCTTGGTTTGGCCTGGATTTACCTGAAAAAAGGAACCGGGAGAGATGGCATAGTCCAGGTGGCCGATGGAAGCCATCAAGTAGTCCGCTCCCCAGATTATCTGCGTTTCTCGTCCAAGAATTACGTTTGTAATGTCGGGATTAATGTTATGGGCAATGCTGACCAGTTCCGGCACTTCTTTCCTCAGTCTGGCAATAAGCTCATTTCGGCAAGGCAGTTCCGGCGTGCGCGTGACCAGAATCAGCATTAACTCCTTACGGGAAAAGCTCACCCTGATCACCGCATGGCGCAATACGCCCGTGTGATTGATTTCATCATAAGGTTCAACTGATAAGTCCTTTACAATGCGCTTGACCGCCAAAGCAAGCTTGGTAATTAAAGGGTGCTGAATCTCACAGGTCTCCAAATCCACAATATCGTGGCTGCCTGTACGGAAAAAGCCCATGACCAAGCTGCCCCCGCTTTGGCCTAAGGGCAGCTGCGACTTATTTCTATAATGGTAGGGACGGCTCATCCCCAGGGTCGGCCGAACCTCAAGTTCAAGCCCGCCAATCCGTTGGAAAGCATCTGCGACCAGCTGCCTTTTCCAGCGCAGCTGAGCTTCATAGTCCATGTGCTGCAGCTGGCAGCCCCCGCATTCAGGGGCATGGGGACAGCTTGGCTCCCGGCGGTCAGTTGATGCCTCCATTATTTCCAGAAGTTCGCCGTAGCCGTAACGTTCCTTTAGGTGAACCAAGCGCACCTTGACACGATCGCCAGGCAGGGCGCCTGGGACAAAAACCGCACGATTTGCCGCCCGTCCCACCCCAGAAGCATCATGGGAGAGTCCTGTTATCTCAATGACGTGTTCCTGTCCAACTCGCCATCCAGCCACCTGTTCACATCCTTTCAAAAAAGCCGAGAACTGCTCCGGAGTGCCTCCCTCCCGTCCTCGGCTCTTATCTAGCTTCGTTTGACTCTTAACATAGATAAAGGCTTAACNTCATCCATTGGGATCCTNACGGTGTAATTGGCATGTGCTTCAGAAAGCTCCTCACCTGAATCAACCCTGATCATTCTGTCAAGCTGATGCGTCAGAACCGGACCCCGGGGCTGCAGCACCTCCACCGNCTCGCCTGCGGTGATGCGATTCCTGACACTGACTGTCGCTTCCCCAGTCTGCGGATCGTAACTTTCAACAACCCCAACCACATCATAGTCCCTGATGTATGAACTTGTGGCGGGGTGAATTCCAGCGTCGGAAGGCACAAAGAAGCCTGCATAGTAAGGGCGGTGGCTGACTTTGTCCAGCTCATCAAGGAGCTCCTGGGGAAGCACATAATTGTCTGGATCCGCTGCATACAGATCCAAAGCCTGGCGATAGGCCCTGACAACTGTAGCTACATAATAGGAGCTCTTCATGCGCCCTTCAATTTTCAGGCTGTCCACGCCGATTTGAGCCAAGTCTGGAATATACTCGATCAAGCGCAGATCTTTGGAGTTGAAGATATGTGTGCCGCCTTCATCCTCTTCGATGGGCATGTACTCGCCTGGCCTCTTCTCTTCCATGACTGTATAGCGCCAGCGGCAGCTTTGCGCGCACTCCCCGCGGTTGGCATCCCGGCCGGCAAGGAAATTGCTGAGCAGGCAGCGGCCGGAGTAGGCCATGCACATGGCGCCGTGGACAAAGACCTCAATTTCAGCTTTGGTCTCCTGCCTCACCCGGGCAATCTCTTCCCTGGTCAGCTCCCTGGCCATCACCAGGCGTGCCAGGCCCAGTTCTTCCCAGAACTTCGCAGCCCGGTANTTCACTGTATTGGCCTGAGTGCTCAAGTGCAGGGGAATTGAAGGAGCGTANTCCTTTGCCAGGGAAATCACCCCTACGTCAGCTACAATCAAACCGTCCACGCCCAGCTCTTCCAGTTCTGCCAGGTACGCCGGGAGCAGATCAATCTCATCGTTGTGAGCTGTAATATTAACGGTAACATACACTTTCACTCCCCGCTTCCGGGCAGCGCTCAGGACATCCTCCATCTCATTCCTGCTGAAATTGCCGGCTTTGGCCCGCATGCCGAAGGCCTTGCCTGATAAATATATCGCATCGGCTCCAAATTCCATTGCAACTAAGGCCTTTTCCATGTTGCCTGCTGGAGCCAGCAGTTCTGGTATCTTCACTGTACATTTCCTCCTAATAGCCGAGAGTCCGCCGGGCCCGCAGATGTTCATCATAAGTCCTGGTGAACTCGTGGGTTCCATCTCGCCTGCTCACAAAGAAAAAGTAATCAGTCTCCGCCGGCTCCAATACAGCCAGCATTGACGCCAGGCCCGGACTGGCGATTGGTCCGGGGGGCAGTCCCCGGTAACGATAGGTGTTGTACGGAGAGTCAATCTCCAGATCACGGTAAAGCACCTGGGGACGTTCTTCAGGTGTAACATAGCGCACTGTAGGGTCTGCCTGCAGGGGCATATCAATTGCCAGGCGGTTCAAGTAGACCGAAGCTACCACCGGACGTTCATGATCCACCATAATCTCCCGCTCCACAATGGATGCCAGGGTAACAACTTCATGCAACGTGAACTCGCTGTTCTCCAGTAAAGGAAGGATTTCAGCCTCGGTGACAGCGATGAAACGATCGACCATCTGGCCGATAATGTCCTCCTCAGTCTGCCCCTCGTTGAAGTGGTAGGTGTCTGGATAGAGATAGCCCTCCAGCGATGGGATGGGCAAATCTAGAGGCAGGCTCTCGCCAAATACTAAATGCGCATCGGAAGCCAGCTCAATGAAGCGGTCCCGATCTACTAAGCCTCTTTCGGCCAACGCATCTGCGATCTGCTTGATTTCGAAGCCCTCGGGAATTACTACCCGTTCTGTCTGCACACGTCCAGTGCGCAGATGCTCAATTATCTCCAAGGGCGTCATCTGGGGGCTGAGCAGGTAAGAACCGGCCTGGAGATGCTGCTCCGCCCCTTCCAGCCAGACAATCAGGCGGAATAAGTCAGGATTGGCAATGATTCCCTCTTCTTCGAGCAAATAAATAATGTCCCAGGCAGGCAATCCCTGGGGGATACGGACAACCTTGGCCAAGGCCTCAGGATCATCGCTGAGGGGACGGTTGGCGACTTGTACTGCTGCAGTAAGGGCAATAATAGCTGTAAATGCGCCTAGGAGCGCCAGCAGGAACAGAAAACGGACCATATTTAGCTGGGTCCGTTTTACATGTGCTTGGCTGCTTTCGGGCATGGATCACACCCCCAAGAAAAACAAATCAAGTCTGAGGATCAGTCTAGTTCGTCGGACTCCAATACCTCTGCAACTCTGGCAAACTCTTCATCATCTTCGATATCCATCACAAACTCATCCCCATTCTCGTCAACCATCACCTTGAACACAAAAGCATGCTCATTCGGATCATCCTGGGGTGTTACAACAACATAGACCTGCTCATCGATTTCCAGGTACTCCAGTACAGTAAAAACGTGTTCATTGTCGTCTTCGTCAATCAGAGTGATAATCTCGTCCAGCTCATCATAGTCATACCCGTCGTGGTTGTGAGACATGAAATCTCCTCCTTCTGGATCTAGCCTTTACTGCTTACGATCCAAATATGCTTGCAGAATTAACGCAGCTGCCACCTTGTCGATGACCAGACGGCGCTTGGCACGACTGACATCACCTTCCAGCAAAATGCGTTCTGCCGCCGCGGTAGAATACCGCTCATCCCAATATTCTACCGGCAGCCTGAATTCCCTTTCCAATTCCCTGCCAAACTCGCGGATTTTATCCGCTTCCGGCCCAAAGCTTCCATCGGTGCGGATTGGCAGGCCTACAACAAATTTCTCAACTGCGTACTCCTCAACCAGATCCTTAAGTGCAGCATAATCCTTTTCCTTTGATGTGCGCCTAATCACAGTGACACCCTGGGCCGTCCAGCCCATGGCATCACTGACTGCAACGCCAATTGTCTTTTCGCCCACATCTAAACCTAACAGTCTCATGACACGGCTCCTTTAAATCACCTTGATGGCAAACTCCGGACAGCTTGCACCGCAATAGCCGCAAAAAACACATTTCTCACGGGTGACAACCCTTGCTTTCCCATTTTCAAGCTCCAGCGCACCGTTGGGGCAGGCCCGAACACAGGCACCGCAGCCGATGCACCAATCGTCAATATGCAGGCGCCTGGTGGTCACCTGCGGTGCAGGCAAATCCCGCCTGCCCTGAAAGAAGGCCACGTTATTCTCCACTTCGTCCACCGTTTTCATACCCACGGCAATGGAGTGAATCTCCTCCTTGTCCAGCAGGTATTCAAGGGAGGAAGCCCAGTCTGCAAGGAGGTGCCCGCCTCCCAAGGGTTTCATGGCNATAATGCCCTTGCCGAGGCCTGCAGCCCTTTCAATTGCCCTGATCATGTCCTCTCTGTTCCCCCCCTGGATACCGATTCCGGTTCGGTTGATCAAAGGAGAGATTATATCGATTTCAGGGATTTCACTGGCGGCTGTAACACCTTCCACAAAATGGGTTGAGATCCCCACCGCTTGGACAATTCCTGCCTTCTTGGCCTCCCAGAGTACCTCCAGAGCCGGCCAGTGACCCCGCAGAGTATGGCTTGACTCCTGTTCGTGGAGCATAAAAAGAAGGAGACAGTTGGAGCCTAGGCCCTCTTTGGCCTGTTCAACGCTCCGGAGCATTCCCTCTCTCGTGTAGGCATAGGATTTTGTGGTAACCACTATGGGGCGATCTGATTCATAATCCTGCAATGCCAGGCGAATATGCTCATAAGTGCGATACAACTCAGCAGTATCTACAAAATTCACACCCAGCTCAAAAGCCCTGCGGAGAACATTGCTCCCCTGCTGAGGAGAAAGGCCCCTTTGTAAGGGGCCCATGGTCAAAGCGCCAAAACATAAGCGTGAAACATGCAGGCCTGTTCGGCCCAACTCTCTATATTCCAACGTTGATCTTCCTTCTACAGCCGTTTGAACAATACGCCAAGGGTTTGGGGACCGCAATGGCTGGCAATTGTGCAGCCTGCTTCTGTAATTAAGATTTCCTCAAAGCGGGCTTTTTCTTCGACTATCGAGCGTACCATGTCCACCAGTTCCGGGTCACAGCCCGCGGATGTAATAAACATGCGGCTCGGATCCAGAACAGAAGGATCATGCAGGCGATCCTGCACATACATTCTCAGGGCCTTTTCAATAACGCCCCTGTACTTTCTCCCTACGATCATAGCTCCATCGCGCACTTCGATGCAGGGCTTCAATCGCAGAATCTTCGCTCCCTGGGCGGTTATGCCGGAACAGCGCCCGCCCCTTGCCAAGTAATCCAGAGTGTCGATTACAAAGCTGGCATCGATCTTCGCTCTGATTTCCTCGAGCCGTGCCCTAATTTCCTGAAGCTCCACACCACTTTCTGCCATGAGAGCAGCCTCATAGACCAGATGACCGCTTCCCGTCGATAGATTCTTCGAATCAACAATCTCCACACCGGAAAAATCTTGAGCAGCCAACAATGCATGATTATAACAAGAAGAAAAACCAGAACCTAAACAGATATGAATAACCTGATCCCCGCCGGCAGTTAAGCTTTGAAAATGCTCCTGGTACTCATAGACATTCACTGCCCCGGTCACACACGTCTTGCCTTGCTCCACGTAGCGGAAGACATCTTCCGACTTGATATCGACTCCGTCTCTGAATACTTCTTCACCTACAGTAATGCTCAGGGGTATGATTGCAATGTTAAACCGCTCAATGATTTCTGGTGATAGATCACACGTACTGTCTGCACTAACTCGTATCATGACCACCCATACTCCTTACTCCACGTGTTTAAGATAATGTCTCACCAACTCTTCGAGGATGATATCCCTCTCGATCTGTAAGATGAGGGAACGTGCATTTTTATGGCTGGTAATGAATGTGGGGTCTCCCGAGATAAGGTAGCCGACAATTTGACCGTAGGGGTTGTACCCCTTATCCTGCAATGCTTCATTCACGTGCTCCAAAACAGTCCTGACCGCGGCGGAATCTTTTTCGAACGCCTGGTAACTGAACAGCGCCGTCTTATCATGAGCATCACCCATTGTATCCCCCCTCTTACACACTCCTGCTAAATTCTATTCTCGAACTACTTGCTGATTCCCTCCAAATGCGCTCTAAAGAATTCTAAACCGCTTTCCAGCGCCTCAGCGAGTTTCTCAGGGCGGCTGCCCCCTGCTTGGGCCATATCCGGCCTTCCTCCCCCTCCTCCTCCGCAAATTTGGGCTGCCTGTTTAACAACCTGGCCTGCGTGAAGTCCTGTCTGTGTCAAGGATTTAGACACCATGCTGAGCAGCAGCACCTTGTTTTCGCTCTTGGCACCGAGCAAAATTGCAGCCGGATCGAGGCGATCCCGAATCCGATCTCCTAGGGTTCGCAGATCTTCAGCCTGTTCAGCCTGGACTTCTGCCACGACAATGTAAGCATCTCCCGCCTTGACTGCTCCAGCTACCAGAGAATCCAGTGCTGCCAGGACATTTTGCTTCTTAACACTGGCCATTTCCTTCTCAAGCTTGCGATTGGACTCCAGGAGCTTCTCAACCGTCTCCGGCAGCTCGTCAACGGGAACCTGCAGTTTGGAACGGACACCTTCGAGAATCCTTTCCTGGGTGCGAACATATGCCAGAGCCTGGCTGCCGGCGACAGCTTCAATCCTGCGCACACCCGCGGCTACACTTCCCTCGGAGAGTACCTTAAACAGGCCAATCTCTCCTGTAGCACTGACGTGTGTGCCTCCGCACAGTTCCAGAGAATGCTCTCCCACCTGAACCATCCGCACTTCCTGTTCATACTTCTCGCCAAACAGGGCCATAGCACCCTGCTTCTTGGCACTTTCCAAATCTGTAATGGTGGGGATCACAGGCGAATTCTGCAAAATCTCCTCATTCACCTGGTCTTCAATTCTTCTCAGCTCGGCATCGCTGACCGCCTGGAAATGCGTAAAGTCAAAACGCAGGCGATCCGGACCCACATAGGAACCGGCCTGATTCACATGGTCGCCTAGAACATCTTTCAGCGCCCGGTGCAAGAGGTGGGTTGCTGTATGATGCCGTGCGGTTGCCTTCCGATGGTCCTGGCCGATTTTCGCCTCAGCAGTGCTTCCTACAGCGATGTAGCCGTCTTCAACCACACCGAGGTGACTAATCAGGCCGCGCACAGGCAAACGCACATCATTAATCCGCACCCGACCTGTTTCTGTTTCGATGACTCCTTGATCCGCCACCTGGCCGCCGCCCTCGGCATAAAACGGCGTCTTCTCTAACACCACTGCTGCCTGCTGACCCTGTTCTGCCCTGTCTACGGCGTGCGAATCCACAATGATGCCAACAATCCGGGTAGTTACATCGCCGTGCTCATAGCCTACGAAATCTGTGGTAACAGCTCCGGCCAGTTCCGTATACGCTGCCAAACTGCTGTCCAGGTAGCCATGCTCTGTCCGGGACTGCCTTGCCCTTTCCCTCTGGGCCTCCATAGCCTCCGCAAAGCCCGCTTCGTCCACACTGAAGCCTTCCTCGGCCAAAATCTCCCGCGTCAGGTCAATTGGGAATCCAAAGGTATCGTAAAGCTTAAAGACGTCTTTGCCCTCAATCTCAGTGAGGCCCCTTTCCTTGCCCTTTGCGACCAGTTCCTTCAGCAGGCGCATTCCCTGTTCCAGGGTTTCACCAAATCTCTGCTCCTCAAGGCCGACTACCCGGAAAATATACTCTTCCCGCTCCACAAGTTCTGGGTAGGCGCTTTTCATCTGTTCGACAACCCAGTCTGCCACCTTGTTCAGGAAAGGGCCCTCAATGCCTAGCAGGCGGCCGTGGCGGACTGCCCTGCGAATCAGCCTGCGCAGGACATAGCCTCTTCCCTCGTTGCTGGGCAGTACGCCATCTGCGACGAGGAAAGCAACCGCCCGCATATGATCCGCAATCACCCTCAAAGACACGTCAGCCTGAGGGTTTTCACCATAGACTACATCCGCGAGCCTTCCCACGCCGTCAAGTACAGGACGGAGATTGTCCACTTCAAAGATACTGGTCTTGCCTTGGAGAAGGGCCGCTACACGTTCCAGCCCCATGCCGGTATCAATGCTCTTTTGCTCAAGGGGCGTATAGGTGTCGCCATCCTGATGAAACTGGATGAACACAAGATTCCAAAACTCAAAAAAGCGATCGCAATCGCACCCAGGTTTGCAGTCTGGGTCGTCGCAACCGAACTCTTTACCGCGATCAATATGGATTTCGGAACAAGGCCCGCAAGGTCCCGAACCCGTCTCCCAGAAGTTGTCTTCTTTGCCCAAACGGACAATCCGTTCAGCAGGCACACCCACATCGTTATGCCAGATCTCAAAGGCCTCGTCGTCATCGAGATAGATGGATACCCACAGCTTGTCTATGGGCAGCTGTAAATGCTCAACAACAAACTCCCAGCTCCAGGCAATGGCCTCTTTCTTGAAATAATCACCAAAGGAGAAGTTCCCCAGCATCTCAAAGAAGGTTCCATGGCGGTCCGTTTTGCCCACATTGTCTATGTCGGCTGTCCGAATACACTTTTGGCTCGTCGCTATTCTAGGGTGAACCGGTTTCTCTAAACCTAGGAACTGGCGCTTAAAGGGCACCATCCCAGCCACCGTCAGCAACAGTGTAGGATCCCCATGGGGAATCAAGGACGCGCTGGGCAGGATACGATGGTCCTTGCTTCTAAAAAATTCCAAAAACATAGTGCGAATCTGATCAACTGTATAACTCTTCATAGCGTACCGCTTCTGCGGTTCCCCCCATTTCTGCGTAAGGCAAAGCTTTCCTTAATTATCTCAATATTACCGAACTGCTACTACCTTGTCAACTCACAGCTGATGCGGACCTGGGCTGATGCGGACATCACTGGGCATAGGGCCTGCGCAAGAAAAAGAAGGCAAGCAGCACTCGGATAATCGCAGCAACGGGGATGGCCAGGAGCATGCCTAAGATACCCATGAGGTCTGCCCCAACGAAGACGGCGAAGATTACAACCAGGGGGTGCAAACCTACACGGTCACCGATCAGCTTTGGGGAGATGATTGCATTTTCAATCTGATTGGCAGCCACAAACAAGACCAAAACCCAGAACACGGTCAAAGGAGATTTAGCCAGGGCAAGGGCGGCCGCGGGAAGAAAGCCCAGGACAGGGCCGAAGTAGGGGATAATGTCAAAGAGGCCGGCAATGAATCCGATGAAAAGAGCATAGGGAATTCCCAAAAGATACAGTCCGCCGTAAGTGAACAAGCCCACAAACAGGCATACCAGGAGCTGGCCGCGGAGAAATCCATTCAGGGCAGCGTTGATTTCCTGAAGAATGTAAAGTGCGTCCCCCCGTTGTGCGGCAGGAATGTACCGCAGGACGTTTTCCCGCATCGCCTTATGGTCTCGGAGCATATAAAAAGCGAAAATAGGCGAGATCAGCAAGGAAGCGATATGGGTGAAAGCAGTCATCAGCACCTGCAGCAGCCTGCCGGCTAAAGCCTCGGTGGCTGCCTGAATCCGTTCCATGACAATGGTCAAAGCATCCCGGATCGTTGCCGGGAGCTGGATGCGCCTCAGGAAGCCCAATGCATCCTGGCCCAGGTCTCCCAGCTGCGATGCCTGTTCCGGCAGTTTCCGGGCAATCTCCTCCAAGTCCCTAAAGAAACTGGGCATGACCAGCCAAAAGGACACACCGGTCAGCACTGCCAGGATGGCATAGACCACAAGGATCGCCACAACCCTTGAGGCGCCCCTTTTTTCCACAGCCACTACCAGAGGATAGAGGATGTAGGCAATTAGCACTGCAAATAAGAAAGGGGTCAGTACAGTCCTGACCCGATAAAGAAAGGCAAGAGTTCCAAGGAGGATTAGTCCCCACCAGATCCGCTTCGACACCTTGCTCAGTCCATCCAGTTGTTAAGCTGTTCCATCTGTCCCCGGGCCTTCCTCGCCAAAGTTCTCCCTGTGCTCCGGACCTGCTTGGACACGTACCCTGTTTTCATGCTGTTCCCGATATAAATGCCAAGGGCCACGCCTACCAAACCCATTATCATCATGTTCCTGCCACTGGCCAACTCAATCACCTCGTTTTGTTTTCTAGGCTTTAGTTTCTCCAGTTAAGGCAAAAAAAATCACCGAGCATAAAGCCCGGTGATACATCTCTAGGAGGCTGAGCCGGCGGCCGCATTCTTGCGATAGTCTTCGATTGCGGCAACCAAAGCCTCTGCGGCAAGATTAGAACAGTGCATCTTCACGGCAGGAAGACCGTGCAGTTCTTCAGCAACCTGCTTATTTGTGATCTGCTCTGCCTCATCGATTGTCTTGCCAATGGCCATTTCAGTGATCACGCTGGAAGTGGCGATTGCTGCGCCGCAGCCAAAGGTTTTGAACTTTATATCAGTGATTACATCATTTTCTACCTTGATCCACAGCTTCATGATATCGCCGCAGCGGGCATTGCCCACCTCGCCTATGCCGTTGGCGTCAGGGATTTCTCCCACATTGCGCGGGTTGGTAAAATGATCCATTACTTTATCTGAATACACTTTGTTACCTCCTATCTTTGATAGAGCGGCGACATAGCGCGCAGACGCTCTACGATGACGGGTATTTCCTGCAGCACAAAATCTATGTCTGACTCCGTGTTGTCTCGCCCAAGGGTAAGCCGGAGCGAACCGTGGGCGATTTCATGACTCAAGCCCATAGCCAGAAGCACGTGGGACGGATCAAGGGAACCCGAAGTGCATGCGGAACCGCTGGAGGCGGCTATGCCCCGCAGGTCCAGGTTAAGCAGCATGGACTCACCCTCAATGTACTGAAAGCATACGTTGACGTTGTTCGGGAGCCGCTGCACTAAACTGCCGTTAACCTTGGTATGGGGAATTTTCTGCAGACCTTCCAGCAAACGGTCCCTGAGCCTAATCAGGCGGGCGTTCTCCTCTTCCCTGTCTACATGGGCTAATTCAAGAGCTTTTGCCAGACCCACAATGCCGGCTGTATTTTCAGTGCCTGCCCGGCGGCGCTTCTCCTGCGCCCCTCCATGAATCAAGGGATCCAGGCGGACTCCTTTGCGCACATAAAGTGCTCCAACACCTTTTGGACCATAGAGCTTGTGGGCTGAAAGGGACAGCATGTCAACCCCCAGCTCTTTTACATCAATATCCAGCACTCCTGCGGTCTGCACTGCATCTGTATGGAACAGGGCGCCGTGATTGCGCACAATCTCGCTGATCTCCCTGATGGGCTGGATAGTTCCTACTTCATTGTTCGCATGCATTATGGTAACCAAAGTTGTATCTGGCCGCAGCGCCTTTTCTACCTCAGCAGGACTCACCATACCTTCTTCGTCCACGGGCACAATGGTTACCTCAAAGCCTTGCTTTTTCAGCCACAGTACAGAGTCCAAAACAGCATGGTGCTCGACAGCACTTGTGACAATATGCCTGCCCTTCTTCTGATAAGCCCAGGCAGCACCTTTGATGGCCAGGTTTGCCCCTTCGGAACCTCCCGAAGTAAAGATAATTTCACTTGCCTCTGCACCCAAAATCTCACTAACCTTGTCACGGGCTTGGTCCAGCGCTTGCCGGGCCCTGCGCCCCCAGCCATAGACACTGGACGGGTTTCCGTACTCCGAGCCAAAAAAGGGCAGCATCGCTTCCAAAACTTCTGGCCTCACTGGAGTAGTTGCAGCATGATCCATGTAAATTTGATTCATCGTTATTCTGCCACCTCGAGTCTGCAGGCATCCTGCCTCAAATCTTCTAATGTCGTATTATCGAGCACCTTTGTCATACTGTCCTGCAATTCTTTCCAGAAATTGCGCAGTACGCAGCGCTCAGGCGTCCCGCAGTAGGGACCCCTTTCTGTCTCTGTATCCAGGCAGTCGACAGGGGTAATCGGCCCTTCCAAGACGCGGATGATCTCTCCAATTGAGACATTGGCCGGCTTGTCAGCAAGCTCGTAACCTCCCTGGGCCCCCCGTTTGCTGTGCACTAGGCCTGCCTTTCTCAACTCGGCCATCAGCTGTTCCAAGTAGCTCTCAGAGACCATCTGGCGTTCAGCGATGGTCTTCAGGGCTATTGGCCCCTGGCCAAAGTTCACAGCCAGGTCGAACATGGCCCGCACCCCGTATTCACCCCTGGTGGATACTCTCATTGACTTCCCTCCAACTCATTTCCCACTAAATAGGTAGGAATTGAATTCAAATTTATGATAGCACACCTCCAGCTTGACTGTCAACGCTTTGACATTCAAAAGAAGGCACACATCTCAAGTTAGATGTGGACTCTAAGATATGCAAAAAGCGCTGACAGTCAAAAGCTTTGACATTCAGCGCTTGCGAAAGTATTCTAAGCGTTCCTTGATCACCTTTTCCCGCCCCTGTATGGAGGGAAAATAGACCCGAAAATCCTGGAGATTCTCCGGCAAGTAGTTTTGTGCCACATAGTGATGGGGATAATCGTGGGGATATTTATAGCCTTTGCCGTGACCAAGTTTGGCAGCCCCCGGGTAGTGGGTATCCCGCAGATGGATCGGCACAGGTTCCGCTCCCCTTTTTTCCACCGTTGCCAAGGCTGCATCAACAGCTGTAATCACCGAATTGCTCTTTGGCGCAGTTGCGATATAGATAATGGCCTGGGCAATAGGTATTCGAGCCTCAGGCATGCCCAGCCATTCCAGGGCAAATCCTGCCGCCTGCGCCATCAGCAAGGCATTAGGATCTGCCATGCCCACGTCTTCTGCTGCATGAACCAACAGGCGCCTCACGATAAAGCGGGGATCTTCGCCGGCATACACCATGCGGGCATACCAGTACAAGGCGGCGTCGGGATCGCTGCCGCGCAGCGATTTAATGAAGGCGGAGATCACATCATAATGGTTGTCTCCGCTTTTGTCGTAGCGGACTCTCTGGGCTTGGGCAGCTTCCTCCGCTGCGGCCAGATCGACCACTCTCACTCCCTCTGCATTGGGCAGGGCGGTCATAACCGCAAACTCCAGATTGTTGAGCATGACACGGGCATCTCCGTTGGCAATGCGGGCCAGGTGTCCAAGTGCATCATCTGTTACAGTGCACTTGATCTCCCCCAGGCCCCTGGGGCTTTCCAGGGCATTCCTCGCTATTCTCAACAAGTCCTGGGCAGTCAGGGGTTCCAGCTTATAGATTTGGGAACGGCTCAGCAAGGCTGCGTTTACTTCAAAGAAGGGATTCTCGGTGGTGGCCCCAATTAAAACTAGGTCACCCTGCTCCACCGCAGGCAGCAGTACATCCTGCTGGCCTTTGTTCAGCCGCTGGATCTCATCGACAAACAGAATCGTCCTCTGACCGTGAAACGCCCTGCGATCCCGAGCCTCTCCGGCCAGCCTTTTCAACTCAGTTGCACCAGTGGTGGTGGCGCTGACATTGACGAAAGACGCCTTCGTGGTTTGGGAAATAACATAGCCAAGGGTGGTCTTCCCTACCCCCGGCGGTCCGTAGAGGATGATGGAGCGAAGGACATCTTCGGCAATCGCCCGGCGCAACAGCTTGCCTTCACCTAAGATGTGCTCCTGGCCCACATACTCCTCAAGGGATTCTGGGCGCATACGCACTGCCAAGGGTGAGTTCGCGTGCCGCAAAGGGCTCTGATCAAATAGGTCCATACTAAGCCTCCCTGCTAAGTTGCCTCACAATCCAGCTGGCCATGAGAAGACCTGCCGCCGGAGGAACAAAGGATGTACTGCCAGGCACCGAGCCGAGCTTGTTGCCAACGGTAGGTTCATCAGAAAAAGCAACAGGAACACCCTGACTGATTCCCCGTTTACGCAAAGCCAGCCTTACAGCCCGGGCCAGAGGGCAGGTATGAGTCTTGGAGATATCGGTGACTTTAACCCTGCTCGGATCCAGCTTATTGCCCATGCCAAGGGATGAGATGATGGGAATCTGCATAGCCATGGTGCATTCTATCAAATCCGCCTTGGCTCCCACACTGTCGATGGCATCAGCCACAAAATCAATATCCGGAGTAATTATGTCTTTATGTACATCCCGCCCATAATACACTTGATGGGTCTCGACCCTGCATTCCGGATTGATCTGCTTAATCCTTTCCGCCATCACGTCAACCTTCGGTCTTCCCAAGGTTGACTCCAAGGCAATAATCTGCCGATTGAGATTGCTGATGCTGACCACGTCATCGTCCACCAGCACCAGCGCGCCTATGCCTGAACGAGCCAGGGCCTCAACCGTGTATCCGCCCACGCCGCCCACGCCAATCACTGCTATTCTTCTATTCTTCAGGCGGGCAAGGTTGTCAGTTCCTAAAACCAGCTCTGTGCGGGAAAATCTATGTTCCATGGCTTCCTCCAAAAAAAATACCCCTGGACGGGGTAAAGATAACAACCCCCCACCATACCGCTAGTGCTGACCCGAATGAACCTGCGTTGGCAGGTGGGTACCCACCGCAATAGTTCGAACCTCCCCTCGGAGGGGGCCCGTTCTAGCTAATGCGAGTTAAAGTTCCCTGTGTTATGGTGTTGGCTCATAACAAGGCCAGATTGATCGCGAGCACAGCAGGGGATCAATTTCTAACTAGATAATATCACACCCCTAAATCAGTTTCAAGCCCCCTCCTTGTACCGATTTTTCCCGGTTCTACTGAGATATGGGTGTACATACATCTTAAACAAAAGGAGGTTTTGAGCATGGATCAGCTTCTGGGCAAAGTACTGGCAATCGCCTTTGTAGTCGAAGTCTTAACCAACACCATCAAGACCGTTCTTCCCAGTCTTGATACCCGCTATCTACCGTTTTTGTCAGGAGTTCTAGGTGTCGCCCTGGCCTGGGCAACCGGCGTTGGGGTACTCAGCACACTGGAAATCCCGGTGCGCCACATAGTCCTGGACTATCTGGTTACGGGCGTAGTCATCTCCAGAGGAGCAAACATCGTCCACGACCTGGCTAAAACCCTCAGTCTTTCAAGCTGATTTTCAACTCATCTAATTGCTCCTGGCTGACACTGGACGGCGCTTCGATCATCAGATCCGAAGCGCTTACAGTTTTCGGAAATGCGATCACATCACGGATGGACTTGCTGTTGGCCAGCAGCATAACCAAACGGTCCAAGCCAAAGGCAATGCCGCCATGGGGAGGTGTGCCATATTCAAATGCCTCAAGGAAGTAGCCAAACTGGGCACGGGCTTGGTCCATGGTAAAACCTAGGGCTTTAAACATTCTTTCCTGCAGGCTGCGGTTGGTAATCCTAATACTTCCGCCTCCCAGTTCCACTCCGTTGAGGACCAAGTCATAGGCTTTGGCCCTGGCTTTACCAGGATCGCTCTCCAAAAGATCAATGTCCTCATCCAGGGGAGCAGTAAAGGGATGGTGGGCGGCCACATAGCGCCCATTCTCCTCATCATAGACCAAGAGGGGCCAATCGATCACCCACAGCAGATTGTAGAGGTTTTCATCGATCAGGTTGAGCTCCTTGCCCAGCGCGAGGCGGAGCCGGCCGAGCACTTCGCTGACTAATTCGTAGTTTCCGGCGACCAGGAGCAAGAGGTCCCCTGTTTCACCGGCGAGTTCCCTCTGAATCGCATTCAGTTCATCCTCACTCAAGAACTTGGCAATAGGCGAACGAACCTGGTTTTCCTCCAGGGCCAGCCACATCAGGCCTTTTGCTCCAAAGGACACTGCCTGTTCGCTAAGCTGATCAATCTGCCGCCTAGTGAAGCTCGCGCCACCCTTAACGTTCAGTCCCTTGACCACACCGCCTGTTTTCACGGTATCCGCAAAGACACGGAACTCACTGCCGCCCAAATGTGGAGTCACATCGCACAGCTCCATGCCAAATCGGGTATCGGGCTTATCGGATCCGTAGCGGTCCATGGCCTCCTGATAAGAAAGGCGCGGAATGGGAGTCTCCACCTTGACACCCTTCACTTCCGACAAGACATGGACAATCATCGCTTCCATGCTTTCCATAACATCTTCTCTGTCGACAAAGGACATTTCTACGTCAATCTGGGTAAATTCAGGCTGGCGATCCGCCCGCAGATCCTCATCGCGAAAACAGCGTGCGATCTGGTAGTAACGTTCAAAACCGGCAATCATGAGCAGCTGCTTGAAAAGCTGAGGCGACTGGGGCAGGGCATAAAACTCCCCGGGATGCACTCTGCTTGGGACAATGTAGTCTCGAGCTCCCTCCGGAGTGGACCGAATCAGCAGGGGTGTCTCTATTTCCAAGAAACCCTGGCTGTTCAGGTAGGACCTCACTGCATTTGTGGTTTGGTGCCGCAGGGCAATTGTGTGCTGCAGCTCGCTGCTCCTCAGGTGGAGGTAGCGGTATTTAAGGCGCAATGCTTCATCCACATCTGCCGCCTGGTGAATTTGGAAAGGAGGAGTTTTAGCTTCGGACAGAATGCTCAGTTTAGACACATGAACTTCCACAGCTCCGGTGGCCAATTTCTCGTTTACCTGTCCGGCTGGACGTTCCTGAACAGTGCCCCGGACCGAAATCACATACTCGCTGCGCAGGCGTTCTGCCAGTGCAAACTGCTCTGCCCCCAGCTCTTCAGGATCTAAGACGATCTGAACTAGACCTGAGCGATCACGCAAATCCACGAAGATCACTTGGCCAAGATCCCGCCGGCGGTTGACCCAGCCATTGAGGACAATGGTCTGCCCGATATTATCCTTGCTTACTTTGCCACAATGATGCGTCCTTTTCCAATCGGTCATTTTCCACACGCTCCCACAATCGTGATTAACTGTTCCAACTCATCTAAAGCAACTGACTCTTCCTGGCCGTCGCCCATGTTTCTCAGCACCGCCTGGTTCTTGGCCAGTTCATCCTCGCCGATAATCAAGACGTATTGGCTGTTCAGCCTGTTGGCAGCCTTCATCTGGGCCTTGATGCTCCGGTCTGCATAGTCCAGCTCAATCCACAGACCCCGTCCACGCAGGCCTTGGGCAAGCTCTGCCGCCTTGTGTTTCGTCTCTCCGCCAAAATGCACTAAGTACAGGGCAGGACCGGAAGGGCTGAGCTGCAGTTTACCCTGGTTCTTCAGTGCAAGAAGCAGTCTGTCAACTCCCACCGCAAAACCCACTGCCGGAGTCTCTTTTCCTCCCAGCTCCTGTACCAGGCCGTCGTAACGCCCGCCGGCCCCAATGGCATTTTGCGACCCCAGTTCTGAACTGGTCACCTCAAACACCGTACGTGTGTAGTAATCCAGCCCCCTCACCAAGCGGGGGTTCAAGACATAGCTAATCCCCAGCGTATCCAGGTACTTCTGCACCTGGGAGAAGTGGTCTGCGCAATCAGGGCAGAGATACTCCGTAATCTTGGGCGCATCCTTGGCAATAACCTGGCAGCTTTCCACTTTGCAGTCCAGCAGACGAAGGGGATTGCGATGCAGCCGTCCCTGACAGCTTCTGCACAGATTATCGGCATGGGGCTCAAAATGGGCTGTGAGTTCCTTGCGGTAGACAGAGCGGCACTCTGCACAGCCGATGCTGTTCAGCTCCACCTGGAAACCGCTTAGGCCGCAGGACTTGTACAGATCTATCGGCAGGGCAATTGCCTCTACGTCCAGCAGCGGATCGGAGGAACCCAGCGCTTCAAAGCCAAACTGGGTGAACTGCCTGTAACGGCCTGCCTGCGGACGTTCATAGCGGAACATAGGTCCGTAGTAATAAAGCTTGACCGGCAGCGCTCCGCTGCCGAGGTTGTTCTCGATGTAGGCCCTCACCAAGGGGGCTGTACCCTCCGGTCGGAGCGTGATGCTGCGCTCACCCCGGTCCACAAAGGTATACATTTCCTTCTCCACAATATCTGTGGTGTCTCCAATCCCCCTCTGAAACAGCTCTGTGTGCTCAAAAATGGGAGTGCGCAGCTCGTGGTAGCCGTAGGCATGGCAGACTTGTCTGATTTTCCCTTCCAGTTCGTGCCACAGTTCAATTTCACCGGGTATTATGTCATTAGTTCCCCTAGGCCTGGATGTCAGTGCCATTTTATTCCCCCCTCGCATATGTCAAAAAGGCGAGTGATGATGGTCACCACTCGCCTGAGCCTTTAGTCTTCCAGGTCAGAGTCTCCAACCTTGCTTTCTGTATCTTCAGTTGGCTCCTCGTTCACCTCAGGCACAGCAACGTCCTCCGACTCCTCTGCAGCATCCTGTTCCTGCTGCTCTTCCTGTTCGCTCAGCTCCTTGAGATACTCGTCCTGCATAGCTTGGAAAGCTTCGATGCGCTCTTCAACAACCAGGGCATCGTCCCAGCGTTCCATAGCAGCCAAGTGCTGATAGACCGCAAGCTGAACCCAAATGTTATTGGGGGCCAGCTCACTCGTCTTCAGGTATGCCTCAACAGCTTCGTCAAGGCGTTCGCTCTCCCGGTAGAGATCCCCAAGGCCGGCAAAAAGCTCGTAGTCGTTGTAAATCTCTGTAGCCTTCTCATACTGTGCGATAGCTTGTTCCATGTCACCCAGTTCATAGTAGGCGTCGCCGAGAGACGCATAGATATAACCGTCGTTAGGCTGTTCTTCGATGGCTAGTTTGTAGTAGTTAACGGCTTCTTCATACTCGCCGGACTGCATCCGCTCGAAGGCCTTCATCTGATGATCCATGATCACCACATCGGCAGCCCCGCGCAGCTCATCAAACCAGGCTTCGAGGTCGGCTTCGCCCTTCTTGCTGCGAACCCGTTCCTCAATGCTGCTGCGAGCGGCTTCAAAATCTTCACCCTCGGCGTTGAGGCGATCTGTGACTGTAATAATATGATACCCATAAGTGCTGCGTACAGGTTCACTGATTTCGCCCACTTGAAGTGAAAAGGCAACTTCTTCATATTCTGCCACAGTGGCTCCCCGGGGGACAAAACCAATGTCGCCGCCCTGCAGCGCACTGGTGTCTCCAGACACGGATTCAGCCAGCTCTGCGAAGTTTTCGGGGGTAACTTGGGAGTAAACTTCCCAGGCCTGCGCTTCGGCTGCCGCCCAAGCCTCTTCGCTGTCCCCTTCAGGACGGATAAGAATATGGCTGGTGCGCACCT
>JGI24708J26588_10001268_pt1 | contig 19968 bp, 22 predicted proteins | sample BioPla1DNA2_FD_26588 | JGI IMG/M metagenome (IMG submission 26588) | reverse complement strand
AAAGAGTCGACTTCAGATTGAGTGAAGATATCCCCGGTCAAATCAATTCCCCCCTGTTATAGCCTGATCTGCAGCGCCAGAGCCTGCAGTTCATCGGCAGTTATGAGGCTGCGGACATTGGCCTGCAAAGCTCTCTGATCCAGCAGCAGCTGTACCATCTCCAGCGCCGTATCGGTATTGGACTGCTCCAGGTAGTACTGCTGGATCCGCCCGAAACCGGCATCGCCGGGCAAGCCCTCCAGCGGCGGCCCCGAAAAGGCTGACTCCAGATAACGGCCGCCCCCCTCATTTGCCAGGCCGGCGGGGTTGCTGAAACGATAAAGCCTGATCTGTCCCCGCTCCACCGGTTCCCCGCTGCTACCGGTTATGACGGCCGCCCCTTCAGGGCTGATGGAGAGGGTGCTTCCCCTTTCCCCGGGCATGAAGGGAAAATCAAGATAGTCACCGGCGCTGTTGACCAGCCTCCCTGCAGCGTCCAGGATAAGATGGCCGTCACGGCTGTAGACTGTTTCACCATCAGCAGTGAAGAATCTAAAATACCCCTCGCCGCTGATGGCCAGATCGAAGGGACGTTCTGTTTCCCGCAGTGTTCCCTGCCCCGAAAAGGACGCCTGCGCCCGCAAACCGGTCCCCTGGCCGACAGCAAGCCTCTCTGCGGAATAAGAAGGCAGGCGCCGCTCCTGAAGCGTACGGTAAAGCATATCGCTAAAAGCGAGCTCCGATCTTTTGTAGGCGGTAGTGCTCACATTGGCAAGATTATGGCTCACCTGGGCCAAAGAACGTTCACAGGCATTTATCCCCGACCAGCTATTATAGATAGAACGCAGCATTCAGTCACACCTCACTATTGTTATCGGCATAAACTCCATCAACTTAAAGAGCCCAGCTCATTTGCCGCCCGTTCGAGCAGCTGATCATGGGTCGAGAGCATCTTCTGGGCGGCCTCAAAGCTGCGCCTCACCTGCAGCAGGGCGACCATCTCATCTGTCAGCTCCACATTGCTGTTTTCCAAACAGCGCCAGTAGACCCGGGAAGGGCCGCTTTCCACCGCTGCCTCCCCGTTCAAGAGCCGGAAATAGCTGTTCCCCATCTTCTCCAGCTCCGCATCGGGGGCGAAGAGTGTAATCCGAAGCCGGTCTAGCGGGCGGCCGTTTTCGTAAATTATCCCCCCCCGGTCCACTGTAAANTCGGCGCCCAGAGAGATCGCCCCCCTTTCCCCCAGCACAGGCAGGTTGTCAGCGGTAACCAGATAACCGGAGCTGTCCAGAAAAAAGCGCCCATTACGTGTATAGACCAGCCCTTCCCCGCTCTGCACGGTGAAATAGCCTTCGCTCAGTGCAAAATCCAGCTCCCTGCCGGTTTCCCCGATAGCTCCGGGAGCCAGTTCTGTCTCTATCTGGGATACCGCCACGCTGTGCGGTATTGTCCCCACCGCCCTGGCGTCGGCACCAGCACCCTGCTGCCGGATCAACCACTCGCCAAAGCTGATCTGAGCCGCTTCATCCCTTTTGTAACCGGCACTTTTCTGGTTGGCTAAATTATTGCTGATCAAATTTAACTTCGCCTGCTGAGTAAGCATGGCCGACCCGGCCATGTAGAGACCCCGCATAAGTAAAACCTCCTTATAGCAACCCTGTTAATGAGATTCCCGAAGCGGCAAAGCCCTTCCCGATTAAAGCGAAACACCGCCACCCCGGGGATAATCCGCAATAAAATAACTCAGCGCAGCTCACCCCCTTAGAGCTGCTCTCCCATGATCCCCTGCAGGCGCCGGATCGCCTGGGCATGGATCTGAGAAACTCTCGCGATGGACACTTTCATCAGATGAGCAATCTCCTTTTGGGTTAGATCTTCATAGTAGTAAAGCGAAAGCAGCATCTTTTCACGGGACGGCAGCTTCTGTAGCGCCGCCTCCAGCATGTTGAGCCTCTCTTTTCTAACCAGCTCGGTTTCTGGACTTTCTCCCGGTGCAGCGATAATATCTTCCAGGGTCCAGCCTTCATCCTCCTTTTTATCAAAAAGCAGCCTTTCCAGGGAAAACACCGTGAGCAGGTTATAGTAAGACCATATTCTATTTATTTCGTCCTGTGTCCAGCCAAGCTTCACCGCTATCTCCGACACCCCCGGTTCCCGGCCCAGGCTGCGCCCCAGCTCATCGGCTGCTTCCTGCACCCGGCGCAGACGGGGAAAGAGAGAGCGTGGCGCCAGGCTGACCTTCCTGATTTCATCGATCATGGCCCCGCGGATTCTTCCATAAGCATACGTCGAAAAAGGCACTTTCCGCGAAGGATCATACCGCCTGTACGCCTCCATCAGACCGACGACACCGCTTCCGATCAGATCGTTTTCATCGATTACCGGCGGTAGGGCTAGGCCCAGTTTCCCCGCGATCTTCCGGATCATGGGCAGATATTCGATCACCAGCGTCTCCCTGTCCCCGGGATCTGCATTCTTGTAATAACCCTGCCTGGCACCGCTTCCCGGCATTAATCACTTATCCTTTCATTTTTGTTATTTTGGGGTCGACCATCAACTAAAAGGTGCCGGATGTTCTCGCCCACCGGGCTGTTTGCCCCCTAAAAATAGCTCACTCCAGTCCATCTCCCGGGCCAATTTTAAACAACCGGGCACACTCTGCCCGTCCGTCAGGTAAGCCAGCGGCTGATTGCTATGATAGGCCCCGTTAAGGACAGCCCCGAAAGAGAGCGTTTCATCCAGTTTCGTGATCAGCAGGCGGTTATACTTGAGCTTCATGAAAGCGCCGGTGATATGACGAATATCCTGCCAGCGGGTAGTGGCGCTGATCACAAGGTGTATCTCAGCGGGCAGCAGCAGCTTGACAAAATCGAGAAGCTCATCGATCTGGTGATGGTTGCCGGTCGTTCTACCGCCGGTATCCACCAGGATCCGATCGCAGTTGTCCAGACGCTGCAGCGCCCTTTCCAGATCTTTCGGAGTGACGGCGACCTCCAGGGGCAGATCGATGATCCCTGCATACCCCCTCAACTGCTCCACCGCTCCGATGCGACAGTGATCGATCGTAACAAGGCCTACCCTATCTTTTGCATTCAGCGCATACCGGGCAGCCAATTTGGCCACCGTCGTGGTCTTGCCCACGCCGGTGGGGCCGACCAGGGCTAAGATGCGGTGTTCTCTTTCCGGGGCCGCAGCCAGGCGTCTGGAAAGCTCCTCCTGCAGCGCCCACACCAGGGAGCTCCAATCTGCACCCGCTCCCCCCTTCTTTGCGGTAAGGGGCGCGAGAAGATCATCGATGATCACCGGGTCGATATCCTGTTTCTCCAGATAGCCGCGCCAGGTCTGAAAACCCTGCAGCCTCTCCCCGTCGCCCCGCCCCCTCCCGGCGGATTCCTCCACCAGCAATTCAACCATCTTCTTTAACTCTTTTAGCTCTGACTCCACACCCGCCGATCTCGGCTCCGNGGTGCCCTCCCGGATCCGGCCAAAGCTGTTGCTTCTGTCCAGCGCGGCGATAATTTCCACCCGGGAAGGCACAAAAAGGCTTTTCAAGCCGCGGGGGCGCACTTTTCGGGTCTGCAATATAATTGCATCCGGCCCGAGCTCTCTTCTTACTTTAAGAAAACCCTCNACCTCGTTTTTGGAATAATACTTTTTAATTCTCATCTATGCGGATCACCCCTGCTGATTCTACTTTGACCTCCGGCAAGATTTCATGGACAGAGAGCACCGCTATCTGAGGGAAAAATCCCTCTAGAAGCCGCCGCANNGGCAAACGGATGGCGGAAGAAGTAAGTATCACTGAAACGCCCTCCGCTTTGGCTTCCAGCTCCCTGAGGAGCTGCTCCAATCCGGCGATAAGCTGTTGCAATCTCCCCGGGGCGAGCACCGGAAAGATCCCTTTGTCGGTGCTCTTCAGCGAACTGGAGATCTCCTTTTCCAACTCCGGATCCAGAGTGAGCACGGTCAGCGGTTCTCCCGGCGAGATATGACTATAGGTGATCGCCCGCTTGAGGGTCTCCCGGACGCGCTCCGTAAGGGTATCCCTATCCCGGGTTGTCCTGGCCTGATCTGCCAGCCCCTCCAGTATGCTTTCAAGATCATGTACCGGAACGCCCTCACGAAGCAGATTTTGCAGCACCTTCTGGATCTCTCCCAGGGTCAACAGATCAGGGATCAGCTCTTCTATCACCGCCGGGCAGCTTTCCTTGATCAGATCGATCATCTTTTTCACCGTTTGACGGGTTAACAGTTCATGAGCATGTTTTTTTAAAGTCTCGGTAAAATGAGTGAGCAGCACTGTGGCGGCATCGACTACTGTGCAGCCGAGCAGCCCGGCTTTTTCCTTTTGCTCTTCATCGATCCAGACAGCCGGCAGATCGAAAGTTGGCTCCCGGGTCGAGATCCCCTTCAGCTCTTCTGGAAATTCACCCTCGGGGCACAAAGCAAGGGCCATTCCCGGCCGGAGCCGGCCTTCTCCAACGGGGCTGCCTTTTAACTTGAAGCGGTAATCATTTGGCGGCAGATGCAAATTGTCCCTGACCCGGACCGGCTGAATGATTATGCCCAGCTCACCGATTACCTTCCGGCGTGCTGCGGTAATTCTTTCCAAAAGGCTGCCCCCGCCGTAGGGTTCGGTCAAAGAGATAAGATTGTAGCCGATCTCTATCTCGAACAGCTCCACCCCCAAGAGAGCGGGCTCGTCGAGAGCGGGGGACAGGTTCGCTGCCGCCGCAGTTTCTGCTTCCTCTGCGCCTTGCCGCTGCTGCACCCTGGTCATGATATAGGCCAGCAGCCCGCAGAAGAGGGCAAGGACCAGAAAGGGCCAGGTGGGCAGCCCGGGGACGAGGCCCAGCAGGACAAGCACCCCCGTGGTCAGTACCAGCACGCGGGGATAACTTAAGAACTGTCCGGCCAGCTCCTCGCCAAAGGAAGCCTCAGCGGTAGATCTGGTGACAAGCATCCCCGCAGCGGTAGAGATCAGTATCGCCGGAATCTGGGCCACGAGACCGTCGCCTACTGTAAGGATAATGTAGATCTGCGTCGCCTCTTCAAAGGAATACCCCTGCTGAAGGATGCCTATTACCAGCCCGCCGATAATATTGAACAGCACTATGACGATTCCGGCGATGGCATCGCCTCGCACAAATTTACTGGCCCCGTCCATGGCCCCGAAGAAGTCGGCTTCCCTTTGCAGCTCCCCTCTTTTTTGCCGGGCGGTCACCTCATCGATAAGTCCGGCGTTGAAATCGGCATCGATGCTCATCTGCTTGCCCGGCAGGGCATCAAGGGTAAACCGCGCTGCCACCTCGGCGATCCGGCCGGCGCCATTGGTGATCACTACAAACTGAATTACGGTGATTATGATAAATATGATCAGTCCCACTACATAGTTTCCGCCCACCACAAATTGGCCGAACGCCTGGATAACCTTACCGGCATCTGCCCGGGAAAGAATCAGGCGGGTGGAGGAGATATTCAGGGACAGACGAAAAAGGGTAACTGTGAGCAAAACCGAGGGGAAAATATTCAGCTCCCTGGTATTGGCCGTAAAGAGCGTCAGCAGCAGGGTGATTATGGAGAAGGCGATATTGATCACCAGTAGGATATCGAGCCAGGCGGGCGGTACCGGCAGGATCATAATCACCACAATACCGATAAAAAGCAGCGCCGCCAGCTGATCCATATTGCCGGTTACCAGACGCCATCCACGCTGACCCACCTCGCTTAGATTAGACAAAGTTATTGCTCCCCCCCTTTCCCATCNCTGATCCGATAAACCAACGCCAGCATCTCTGCAACGGCCTGATAGAGCTCCACCGGGATCTCNTCACCGATCTCCGTCGTTTTCCAAAGCAATCTGGCGGCACCGGGGTTTTCCACCAACAGGATCCCCTCTCGCTCCGCTATCTCCCTGATCTTTTGCGCCACAATGCCCGCTCCCTTGGCCACCACCAGGGGCGCCGGATTGCTTTCCGCATCATAACGCAAGGCGATAGCGATGGCGGTAGGGTTGGTAATCACCACATCAGCTGTAGGAACCTCCTGCATCATCCGCTGCTGCGCCAGCGCCCGCTGCTTTCCCCGAAGCATCGAGAGGATAAGGGGATCACCCTCGAGGTGTTTCAATTCATCCTTTACCTCGCGCCTGCTCATGCGCAGACTTTTCCAGTGCTCATGCCTCTGGAAAAGATAGTCCAGTATCGCCAGCACAACAAAGAGGGAACCTACCCTCATCCCCAGCCCCCCCATGACCCTCCAGATCAGCCCGGCGCTGCGGGAGGCATCCTGGTTGAGCAAAAGAAGAGCTTCCGGCAGTTGATCGCGGACATAAAAGTAGGTAACCGCACTGACAATAATAATTTTGACGATAGCCTTGGCCAGCTCGAAGAGTGATCTTTGGGAGAATATCCGTTTAAAACCCTGGGCGGGATTGATCCGATCGAGCTGCGGTGCCAGCCGGGATGAGTTGGCGTTAAAGCCCACCTGGGCAAGGTTTACGGCCACACCGGCGATCAAAGCGGCGGCAAAAAGCGGCGCCGTCAGCTTCAGATATCCACTAGCACCCTGCAGCAAGATCTGCCCCGCCGCCAGCTCTTTTTTTTGACAAGCGCCCAGGTATCCATAAATCCCGGTGAATACAGTTTCCGCCTCCCCCAGTATCCGGGGTCCCAGCGAGATCAGAACAGCGAGTACAGCGATCAGGTTGATGGACGAGACCAGCTCCACGCTCCTGAAAACCTGCCCTTTCCGGCGGGCTTCTCTTAAGCGGTGCGGCGTAGGATCCTCTGTTTTGTCTTTTTCAGCGCCAAAAGGGGCCATTACCCTCTCACCACGCTTCCATGAACCAGTGTAGATATCCTGAAAAAATGCCCAAAGTATCATTCCAGGCTGTTGCCATAAGCGGCAGCAGCGCCCCGAGGACCAGCAGGGAAAGGGCGATCTTCAGCGGCAGCCCCTCTACAAACACATGCACCTGCGGCACAGTTTTGGCCACCAGGCCCAGCGCNAGATCCATGATCAGCAGGACCACGATAACCGGCGCAGCCATCTGAAAAGATAACTTAAAGATGCGGACGAAAACCTGTCCCACCCCCCCGGCNAGCTCCCGCGCCAGAGAGCCGGTGCCCAGAGGGATAAGCCGGTAACTTTCCGCAATAGATGACAGGAACAGGTGATGGCCATCGATGGCCAGGTAGTATACCAGCACCAGCAGGTAATAGAACCTCCCCAGAAGAGTGACCTGTCCGCCNGCCTGGGGATTGAAAACAGCGGAGAGGGTCAGGCCCGCCCCCAGATCCATAAGCTGNCCCGCCTTGGTAAAAAGTGAAAAACAGAGGGCGATTAAAAACCCCAACGCCAGTCCCACCGCAGATTCCTTAAGCAGCAGCAGGGCAAATTCCAGCAGATGAGAAGGCAAAAGCAGTGCATCCGCGGGGAGGGATAGGTAGATCAACCAGGCGATCGCAACCGCTATCCAAACTCGCAGAGCCACCGGTATCCCCGGCCAGTTGAAGTAGGGAAATAAAAATACTATGCCGGCGAGGCGGGCAAAAACCAGAAGATAGAGATGCCATTGAGCTGAATCCAAAAGATAGCCGTTTAACATTTATCGCCCTGCCCCGCTTTTTATTATTAAGACCATCCACCCCATCAATCTGCGCTAAAGAAACCTTTTAAAATGGAACCAATCCCTCGCTCCAGAGCCTGGCAGTAAACTCTACCGCCAGATCCATGATCCAGCCCCCCAGCAAAATAAGACCAGCAGCACCGCCACGATCTTCGGTACAAAAGCCAGCGTCTGCTCCTGGATCTGGGTCATCGCCTGGAAAATACTCACCGTCAGGCCCACCAGAAGGCTGAAACCCAGAATCGGTGCAACCATAATTAGGATTGTCTTGATCGCTTCACGCAATATCTCCAACAAAATCCCCGGCGCCATCGCTACGCCCCTCCTACCCGTAACTTTCCAATAGAGACTTCACCACTAGATGCCAGCCGTCTACAAGGACAAAGAGCAAGATCTTGAAAGGCAGCGAGACAATAACCGGGGGCAGCATGAACATCCCCATGGACATAAGCGTGCTCGCTACCACCATATCGATAATTAAAAAAGGAATAAATAGAATGAAACCCATCTGAAAAGCCGTTTTCAGTTCACTGATCACAAAAGCGGGCACCAGCACCTGCAGGGGCAGAGCCGCTTTTTCGGCGGGGTATTCTCCGCCCGAGAGATCAATAAATAGAGCAAGATCTTTTTCCCGGGTCTGGTACAGCATAAAATCGGAAAGGGGCGCTTTCGCTTCCGCCCAGGCCTCTTCCCCTGTGATCTCTCCTTCGAGATAGGGCTGCAGAGCCTGTTCGTTTACTACTTCCATAGTGGGGTACATGACAAATATCGTCATAAATAGAGCAAGACCGGTAATAACCTGGTTTGGCGGTATCTGCTGCGTAGCCAGCGAGCTGCGAACAAAAGAGAGCACCACTACAATTCTGGTAAATGATGTCATCAGAACTACAAAGGCTGGTGCAAGAGTGAGCGCCGCCAGAAGGAACACCAGCTGTAAATAGCCGGAGCGAAGCTCCAACTCCGGAAAAAAATCCGGCTGGGCGCAAACCTGGCGCGATCCCCCGGGTATGCCGGCCAGCAAAATAAGAAGCAGCAATATGAGTAAAACCCTAGCCCCTGGTTTCAAGATCCTGCATCCCTTTTTGCGTAATTGGTTTTTTTCCGGCAGCGCTCCAGCAACAGGGAGAAGTAGTCTCCCTCTGCCCGCTGCATCGGTTTCTCTTCAGTTGACAGCAGCTCATCGGGAAGCTCCGACAGCAGCGAAATGCCACCCTGGGCCGATCCCAACAGCAGCAGGCGCGTGCCTACGCGGATCAGGATAAGGGAGCGCTCCCCTTTTACATCCAGGGATACCCGTTGGATGATCTTTACATGCTCCTGCCCATAAGAGGGCTGCAGCCGCCGCAAACCATATTTAATGGAAAAATAGGCGAGCAGCACCACCAGGAGAAGGAGCACCGTGAATTTCAAGATTGCAAGATATTGGTCCATTATTACCCTTCCTACCGCTGTAGTTAACCCTGTTCTTCATGCTGAAAGGAGATGATCCTCACTCCAAAGCGCTCGTTGATCACCACAACTTCGCCCCGCGCGAACGGCGCATCATTGGCCAGTAAAGCCACGCTTTCATCGGCCGGGCGGTTTAGCTCAATGAGGGATCCCTCTTCCAGATTGATGAAATCCCGCACTTTGATCCTGATTTTCCCTAATTGAGCATTCAGCTTTAATTGAACCCCCTCAAAAGCAGGAGCCCTTTCCCGGCGCGCGGGCACGGCCGGGTCATCCTCGGGAAAGGGACGAAACTCCACTTTCCGGACCCCGGAGCTCTCCCCGGCGACTTTTTCCTCTTTTTTGTTCACGCCAACCCCACCTTACTGGATCAAAAAATTATCAAAATAGACTTCCTCGAGAATACCGCTGTCAAGGCGTCGGTTCACCTTTTTTAGGATCCTTTTCCCCAGTTTTTCCATCCCCTGCTCACCTTCAAGCTCGCTCACGGTGGTGCTGCGTAAAATGGAGATAATCAGGGAACGGATCTCCGGTTCCCGGTTGGTAACCTCCCGGACTGTTTTTTTAGTACCGGTCTCGAAATAGATACTCATCCGCAAGTAGCGGCAGCCGCCCGCATCAGCCAGATTAACCTGAAATTCTTTCACCGGTACAAAATAGCTGGCATCCTCATAAAGGGAAATATGGCTTTTCAGCCAACCCGACAGCGATGAACCGTACCGGGACCAGCCCACGGTAACAACAACACCAAGAGCGATACAGAGCACTGCAATGATCAGGAGCACCCTGTTTTTCCCGATCCCCTGGGGAAGGGGTTTTTCTGAAGTTGGCGGCTCTTTGAAAGAACCGATATCCATAAAGATCAGCCACCTCGCTTTTATTTTAATGTGGAAAGAACAATTGTTACCCGCCGGTTCCTGGCCCTTCCCCTGGCCGTATCATTGGATTCCCGGGGCTGATACTCGCCGTACCCCGTAGCGATAAAACGGTCGGGTTCCAATCCATGAACTTCCACCAGGTAACGTGTAACCTGAACCGATCTTCCCACCGAAAGATCCCAGTTGCTGGGAAATCTGGCGGTGTTCATAGGAATGTTGCAGGTATGCCCTTCAATGATGATCTTGTTCTCTGTTTCCCTGAAGAGCTGCGCCAGATCATCGAGATACTCTTTGGCCTGGGGCTTAAGTGCGGCGCTGGCCTGTTCGAAAATGATCTGATTGGGCAGCTCCATCACCACGCCTCTCTCCTCAAGCCTCACCTCGATTGCCCCCTCCCGCCCCACCCGGGCTAAAAAAGATTCCACCTGTGATTGCAGGGCCTCGGCTTCCCTGGCTTTATCGAGCAGGGCTTGCTCCAGAGCTTGATTTCCGGCTTTCAGCGGGTCGGTGCCCCGCCCATTCGCTCCCTCCAGATCAACAGGGTTATCCAGAATCCCCGAATGGCCGAACAAGGAGCTCTGTATGGAGAGAATCGTGATCTTAAAACGATCCAGATCGATGGCCGACATGGCAAAAAGAAAGATGAAGAAAGTCAGTAGAAGCGTCACCATATCTGAATAGGTCAGCATCCATGGCGTGTCGCCTCCCCCATAGCCGGCCCGTTTTTTTCTTCGCCAAGAGGATCTATCCATCAAGGTCCATCACTCCGAAATAATCTTCATCGAGCTGCTCTGCTTCCGCCAGGAGTTTTCTTTCGGCAGGTGAAAAGTAAGCTTTCAAGTGCTCCTCCATCAGGCGCGGGTTTATTCCGCTCTGCAGCGAGAGCAGCGCCTCGATAATGATCTCCTTGCGGTTGCTTTCTTCTTTACTGTAGATCGACAGCTTGCCGGCGAGAGGGATCAAGACAAGGTTGGCTAACAGAACCCCGTAAAAAGTTGTTAACAGCGCCACAGCCATGCCGGGACCGATGGCATTGGGATTCTCCAGCCGCCCCAGCATCATCACCAGGCCGATAAGTGTGCCGATCATGCCGAAGGCCGGCGCCAGCCCCCCCCAGGTCTGAAAAATACTTTGCCCCATTTCATGGCGATCTTCAATTGACTCCAACTCGGAGATCAGGATCCTGCGGATAGCCTCGGGCTCGAAACCGTCGATCACCATCTGCAAACCGTTCCGCAGGAAGGGATCCTCTATCTCCGGCAGCTCATCATCCAGCACCAGCAGGCCTTCTCTGCGGGCTTTCTCTGCCAGGTGAACAAGCTTTTTGCTCAGCTCCACCACCGATTCATCCCTTCGAATAAAGGCCTGTTTGGTCACCTGCAACACTGTTTTTATCTCTGATGACCTAAAATTTACCATCACGGCCCCGAAGGACCCCCCCACAGTAATGAGCAGCCCGGATAAATTCCAGAATGCGCCCAACTCCCCTTCCAGCCTGATCCCGAGCAAAACCAGACCCAGGCCTACTATGAGCCCCATCAAGGTCATCGAATCAAACCGCTTCAACGACACTCCCCCCCCCGCAATTCATCTACCGCTTCATATTGATGACTTCCATCAGGATCTCATCCGATGTTGTTATTACCCGCGTATTGGCCTGAAAAGCACGGCTGGTGGTAATCAATTCGGTAAATTCTACGGCAATATCAGCATTGGACATCTCCAGCGCCGAGGAGCGGATCACCCCTCGGCCTTCCGTCCCCGGCAGCCCCATCCGCGCTTCTCCAGAATTTGCAGTGACCTGGTGGAGGTTGCCCCCTTCTTTCGCCAAACCCTCAGGATTGACAAAATAGGCCAGGGCGATTTGACCGATATTTTCAACCATGCCGTTGCTGTATATGCCGGTAACAGCGCCGTCCCGTCCGATTTCAAAAGAGACCAGCTCTCCGGCGGCAAAACCATCCTGCCCCCTCACCAGCAGATTGCTCGGGCCGGCCAGCTGTGTAACATCCTGAAAATTAAGCCCGATCTCCATGACATCGGCCCCTGCGGGCTCGTATAGAGCGGGCTCCTCGACTTCGACCCGGCTCACCTTGCCGTCGCCGGCAAAAAACAGCTCACCCGAGCCGATAGAGCCGCCGTCAACAAAAGCCTCATAGTTCCACCGATTGACTTCATCTCCGTCGGCGCTCCGGGTAAAAACAAATTCAATATAATGGCACCGGCCCAGGGAATCATAGACATACTGTTCGCGACTGTAACTATCCCCCGCCCCGGTTTGCAGATCGAGGTTGCCGGCAAAATCTATCTGCGAGGTCGCNCTGGCTTCAGCCTGCTCACCCAGCGGGATATGCAGCGNTGTCAGCTCCGCCGCCGCGCTCCCCGCCGTTCCGGCCCAGCCCATCAGCCTTAGCCCGTTGATATTTACCAGATGACCGCTGCCATCCCGGCTAAAAGAACCGTCGCGGGTATAGTAGTTCTGCTGCCCATCGGAGACAATAAAATAGCCCGCCCCCTCTATCGCCAGATCAGTCTCCCGATCGGTATTTTGCACAGGACCCTGATAGTTGTTGCCCAGGATAGAGGAGACCCTCATCCCCATGCCTACCTGCGAGGGATTTATCCCGCCTCGCACCGCCGGTGCAGTAGCCCCCTGCATGGTCTGGCTGAGCAGGTCCTCGAAACGAGCCTGCGACTTTTTAAAGGCCACGGTATTGACGTTGGCGATATTGTTACCGATCACATCCAGCTTAATCTGATGCCCTCTTAATCCCGATACCGCTGTACTCAAAGAACGGAGCATGATATGACCTCCTTCGGATTTTCAAAAACCTTACCGCCCGGCTGTCCTGCTTCTTCAGCCTGGTTAAAGATAAGCGCGCCACCGAAATCAGGTGGACTCTCCCCCCTCTACTCTCATCAGCGCACTGTAAGGATACTCCTGCCCTTCGACCATGAGCAGGGGCTGTCCCGCCCAGAAGCTTACTGCTGTAACCGGCCCGGAAACCGGCATGCCGGAGCTGTCGGCTACCTCTACTTTCCGATTGAGCAGGTTCAGTGCAGCGGTCTGCGCGGCGGCATACTCCTGGCTTTCCAGGCTTTGCTGGACTTTGACNACCTGCTCCAGCATGCTAAACAGAGCCAGCTGGGTGATCATCCCCCCGGTATCCTGCTCCCCAGAGAGGGGGTTTTGATAACGCATCTGTGCTACCAGCAGCTGCAGAAAAAGATCACTCCCCAACCCTACCTTCTGCTCCACCGCCGTCTCCTGTACCCGGGAGGCAGTTGTTGCCGCCGTCCCGCTGAGAGCACCTGTTTCCATCAAATCGGCACCTCCTAAGCCCAACAATTTACTGATCCGTCGTAAAGCGTTCTGGAAGCCCGCTCCAGTTCCGGCTCATCCTCCCCGGTGAAAGTTTTTTCAGGACTGCCCCTGGTAACCGGGAAGCTCCTGAAACCATCCCTGTCAAAATGATGATCGCCTGCAGTGAACTCTCCGGCGCTGAATAGCTCAATACGCTCAAAATGCAGCTCGTTCTGCTCAAATCGATGCTGGAGTTCACGCAGGCTACCTGCCAGCATCTCTTTCACCGCCCCCGCCTCGACAATGATTTTTGCCGAAAGCCGCCCTTCTTTTGAGGAAACCCGGATCAAAATTTCGCCCAGCTCCGGTGGATCAAGAAAGATCCTCACCTCAGCAGGAAAGTCTACCTTTTCTTTAAAATAAGTACAGCTCCCACCCAACCGTTCAAGGATAGAGCCTGCCGTAATGGAAAGATCGGCCGGGAGGCTCTCCCCGGTGCCGCCTACACCCGCAGTAAATCCCATACCATCTTTCCCAGCCGCTGCGACTTCGGCGGGCAACTGCTCCGGAAAAGGTTCTTCCGGTCTGATGTACGACGCCTGCTCACCAGCAACTGCAGGCGGCACCTCTTTTTCAAATCCGGCGAGCCCGGGAATAACAGTAGCTGACCCGCGATTGTTTTGGATATGGCGCACTGCGGGCCTGGGCGTTCCCCCCCTGCGGCTGTCTGGAAGCGGCTCCGCCGGCAGCGGGCTCCCCTTTTGGGCTTCACTGCTGCCATCACACCGCTTTTCAGCGAAGCCCCTCTGCGTACCGCCGTCAAAAAAGCCTTCCGCAAGCGAGGTCTCTTTTAAAAACAGGGCATCCTCCGCCCCGCCGGGCTCCCCCGCCAGAGCGTCTGGAGCCGGCTGTACTGCGCTTTCCAGCTCACCTTCNGNNCCCGGCGGGAGCTTTTGCAGGGTAATGAGCNCGTCTACACCGCTGTGCAGGGTAATATCAGCGGATTGCTCCCGCCCCCCTGCCGCAGCAAGGGCTGCCGGCGTCGGCCCGGTTGCGACGGGTATATCTCCAGCATCCTCATCGACTGCTACAGCCGCATCGGCAGCAGCAAAGTCGGATCGGGGATAACCGCTTACGGCGGCGCAGGTCTGGTTTTCATCCCTATTTTCAGCACAGCTTTCTGAATCGAGCGCAGCCGGCTCGGGATCTTGCCTGCCCCTTTTTAAAAGCAGCTGTTTTCGGCCGCAACCCCTCCAGAACAGATCTGAAATCCTGCTTTGCACCGCCCCTTATTCCATTTAAACCGCCCGGGAGCGCATCCTGCTGAACTGGAAGCTCCTTCACGGGCAGAGCCAGGTCCATCGAATTCAATCATCTCACCTCCCAATTACGCCTTTTTCGGGGCTCCCCAGAGCCCTGGAAAGAGAACAGGACCTGCTCGTCAATCTGTTTTTGCTCTTCCCGATCCATCATCTCTTTGAGCGCCGCCGCCCACCTATCGCGTAATATCTCCAGCATACGCCGCTCTTTCCAGCGCCTTCTAAGTATCTCCCGCTGCTCTTCGAGCAGGCCCAAAGCCTTGTGCCGCCTCTCTTCCTGTTCGGCAATCTCACCCCTCAGCGCTGCAGAATACGCTGAGATGCATTGAAATAGCGGTAGGGAGACGGCGGATCCGTCCTGTCCCCTGACAAAGGAAAACAGGGTGTTTTCCTTTACCTGAAGACGCTCCACCCCCTCCAGCGCCTGCTGGTAATCCAGCTGTCGTAAAGCCAACTGATGCCGGGCGAGCCTTTCCCGGCCGCAGCGCAGCTCAAGCACCCTTTGCAATCTGAATTTCATCTATATAACTATCCCCCTGCGCTCCAGCGCCGCCAGTTATTCTATAATTTTTTTCATCAGAGAAAGAGTTTCCGCCCATGAATACTGATGATCCCTCTCCTGCTGTAAAAACCCCAGTATTTGGTCTCGCTTCTCCATGGCCCTGTCGATGTTTTTTTGTGATCCCGCCGTGTAAGCGCCTATATTGATCAGATCTTCCATCGACTCGTAGGTGGCCAGCAGCTCCCGGATCTCGTCCGCGGCGGCGGCCTGTTCCCTCCCGATCAGGTGGGGCATGAGCCGGCTGTTGCTGCGCAGGATATCGATGGCCGGATAACGATTCTGCGAGGCGATCTCTCGCGAAAGGATGATATGGCCATCGAGAATGCTCCGGGCGGCATCGGTGATCGGTTCGTTGAAATCATCGCCATCAACAAGCACGCTGTAGAATCCGGTGATACTGCCCCGCCGGGCCGTACCCGAGCGCTCCAGGAATCGCCCCAGCTGGGCGAATACGGAAGGGGTATAGCCCCTGGCCGAAGGGGGCTCGCCCACAGCCAGTCCGATCTCCCTCTGCGCCATGCAGAATCGGGTTACCGAATCCATCATAAAAGTTACATGGATACCCTGATCGCGGAAGTATTCCGCAATGGTCTTGGCAACCAGCCCCGCCGTTACCCGCTCCAGGGGCGGACGATCGGAGGTGGCTGCGACCACCACGGAACGATTCAGCCCCCCGGGGCCCAGATCGCGCCGTATAAAATCACCCACCTCCCGCCCCCTCTCGCCGATCAGGGCGATAACATTCACATCGGCCTGTCCATGACGGGCGATCATCCCCAAAAGAGTGCTCTTGCCGACGCCGCTGCCGGCAAAGATCCCCAACCGCTGACCCCGCCCGCAGGTGAGCAGGCTGTCGATCGCTTTGACCCCGGTCAGCAGGATATCGTTAATCGGCGCTCGCTCCATGGGATTTGGCGGACTCCGGTGAACCGCACATTCCTCCCCCTCACCGGAGGCAAGTGGCGCTTTTCCCGTGGCCAGATCCCTGCCAAGGCCATCGAGTACCCGGCCCAAAAGGCTTTCCCCCACCCGTACCGTAAAGCTTTTTCCTGTGGGGAAAACCCGGCATCCGGGAGAAACCCCCTTGAGCTCTCCATAAGGCATGAGCAGGCAGCGATCTGCGCGGAACCCGACAACCTCCGCCGGCACGCTTCCGCCGGGGGCCGTTTCAATGCGGCAGATCTCCCCGATAAAGGGGCGGATTCCGCTCGCCTCGACCACCAGGCCGATAACCTGGCAGATCTTACCGATGAGGCGGCCCCCCCGGTGCTCTGTCACCAGGTTCAGGTATTTTTTACTGTCTAGCAGCGGCAAGCGGCTCTCTGACATGGACCTGCTCTTCCTCCTGAAATTTTTTATGCCCTTTTATCGGGGCGATCTTTAAAAGCTTGTTTCTGATTTTTTCCAGCTCGTCGCTTAAAATATATTCTACGGTACTGCTTTCTGAATCGATCCGGCAGCTGCCCCGCGGCAGGCTCCTGTCAGGCGCCAGCTCCAGTGCAGGGCCCCGGCCGCCCTCTTCGATGCCTTCCAACAAAATATCTTGACATGCCGCCAGATCTACCGGGTGAAGGTAGACTTTCAGTTTTTCCTCTTTGCCGGTGAAGTTGCGCAGGGTTTCGCGAACTATACGGGCCACTTTTTGCGGGGCAGCACTGAGCTCATCATGAATCAATTTCTCGGCGATAGCCACGGAAAGCTCTATAAGATCAGCCTCGGAGGCTCTGACAATCTCACGCGCTTTTCTCCAGGCCTGCTCCAGACAGTCCGCCGCTTTCTCACCGGCCTCATCCAGTTTTCTCGCCGCTTCATTTAGCAGCCCTTCAGCCGCCGCCGCCGCCTCAGCCTTGCCCTGGGCAAAGCCCTCGCGGTACCCCTGTTCGACGGCAAAATCAACCTTCTCTTTATTTATTCCATCTGCTGCCCCGGCCGCAGCAGGCGTACTGTCCCCCGGCGAGGATGTGACCCTGTTATCATCTTCCTGTTCCGATTGCGCAGATGCAAAAAGCGACTCACTCTCCCCGGGTTCTCCAGACGCTACAGAAGCAACCTGTTCCTCCCCCGCCGGCCCGGGCACTTTGTAAGCGTAGACGCTGTTGATACAGGCTCCCTTTAAAATCCTAGATAACAATGGCGTCTTCTCCCCCCCGTGAGATGATAATTTCACCGCTTTCGTCAAGCTTGCGGATCGATTCCACCACCCTCTGCTGGGCTTCTTCCACCTCTCGCAATCTAACAGGCCCCATATATTCCATATTGTCCCGGAGAAATTCTCCGGCCCGCCGGGAAATATTCCTGAAGACACAATTTTTCACTTCATCGCTGGCTCCCTTCAGGGCAAGGGCGATCACATCGCCCTCCAGATCGCGCAGCACGCGCTGGATAGAGATATCATCGAGGGTGGCGATATCTTCAAATATGAACATCTGCTGCCTGATCTGCTCCGCCAGCTCTGCGTCTTTTTCCTCCAGATCTTCCAGAATCAACTTCTCGGTGCCGCGATCAACATGGTTCAAGATCTCCACAACAGTGGGGATACCCCCCGCGGTGGCGAAATCCTGATGAAACATGCTCGAAAGGCGCTCCCGCATAACGCTCTCGACCTCTTTCAAAATTTCCGGCGATGTCCTTTCCATAATGGCGATGCGCCTGGCGATATCACTTTGAATATCCTGCGGCAGCTCGGAGATGACCATGGCGGCCTGGGCAGAATCGAGGTAGGAGAGGATATAGGCGATGGTCTGGGGGTGCTCCTGTCCGATCATTCCGGTAAGCTGTTTGATATCAGCATTGCGAATAAAAGTAAAAGGCTTGACCTTGCTTGTCTCCTTCATTTTTTTCATCAACTCCGCCGCTTTCTGGGGCCCCAGAGTCCGCTCCAGAAGCTCCCGGGCGTAGTCAATTCCGCCATTCAACAGGTAATGCTGCGCTTCGTACAGCAGGAAGAATTCGTCGAGGACCTCTTCCAACCTTTCCCGCGTCACCCGGCTGGTGTTGGCTATCTCCAGTGTGATCTGCCCTATCTCCGATTCGCTGAAATGCTTTAGAATCTTGGACGAGATACCGGGCCCAAGGGCCAAAAATAAAATTGCTGCTTTTTCTAAACCGCCGGGTTTTCTTCTCTGCAATTCAATCCTCCGCCAACCATGTTTTCAACAACATTGCTACTTTTTCCGGTTCATCCCGGCCCAGCTGCTGCACCCGCTGCCGTTTTCCCAGATCCACCTCTTCCGCCACCTGCCGATCCATCGCTTCGGTTAAGGCGGCTTCCGTGGTGAGCAGCCCGGATTGTGGCTCCCGGCGAAGNTTGCGGACAATCACTGTTGCCGCTGCAATTAAAAAAATAAGCAGCACCACACCGCCTGCCAGCGCCGCCAGATACCCGGGCTCCAGCCCAAAAAGCAGCTCATTATCAGCAGGGGTTTCTGCAAATTCTTCTTTCCAGCTGTCATCAAAGGGGATCAGCTGAACGCTGAAGGTGTCCCCGCGCCCGGGATCTATCCCCAGGGCCGACTGCATAACCGTGTTGGTCTGGGCGATCACCTCGGGGTTGCCCGCAGCTGCATCAAGAACCACCGCTACTGATATTCGTTTTACCTCGCCCGGAGCGCTGGCCAGATATTCCCTGGCTTCACTGATTTCGTGGTTGAGGATCTCCTCCAGCCGCTCATACCGGTAATCATCATTACCATCCATCGCTGCGTATCCCGGAATGTTCGACTCGCCCACCTCGGCCGGACCTGCCCCCCCGCCCTCATAGCGCTCTTCAATCCGCTGCTCGGAAAGGCTCACAGGGCGATCATAGGTAATCGAAGTCAACTCTTTTTTATCAAAATCCAGCGCGGCGCTCACCATGACCACGACGCGGCCCGGCCCGTAGATCCGCTCCAAAAAAGAGCGCAGCTGCCCCTCCATGTCGCTTTCAAATTTACGGGTAAGGCTCAGCTGCTTCTCCACCGTGGAAAGCCCCGGCTGCCCCTCTTCCTGCTGCTGAAAAGGATCAAACAGGGGGGTCCCCCGGGAGTCAACAACTGTGATATTGCGAGGGCTTAGATTTTCCACACTGCCCGCCACCAGGTTCAGGATGCCCTGGATCTGTCGCTCATCCAGCGCAGTCATCGGGTTGACCTTGAGGAAAATAGAGGCCGATGGTTCGCCTTTTTCCCTGACAAAAACGCTCTCTTCCGGTATCACCAGGTGCACGCGGGCCTTCTCGACAGCCTCGATGCTGCTGATAGTCCTGCAGAGCTCTTCCTCCAGGGCAATCTGCCATTGAATACGGCGCTCAAAATCGCTGGTAACAAGGCTGTTGTTTTGGAAAAGCGCAAATCCGGTACCCTGCGAATTTATCTCCGGCGAATATTTCAGCCTCAGGCGATCTTTCTCCTCGCGGGGCACAAGAATAGTCGCAGCATCGTCCCCCACCTGGTAGGGTACGCCGCTTTCCTCCAACTCCGCCACTATTGTTTGCGCCTGCTCAGGATCGAGCTCGCTGAAAAGCACCTCCATGGGAGGAGAAGCCAGATGGGTAATTACCAGCACCCCGATGATAATTACCATTATGGCAGCTACTGCCAGGACGGCCACCCGTACCGGGGTAGTTAAATTGGCCCATAATTTTTTGAACGAGGAGAGATCGATTCCCGCGAATCCCGTCACATCGACCTGCTCTTTCTCTACTGACATTCAGCTGCCCCCCTTCGCCTTACAAATCTCACTTTACGGGGTTCACCTGCGTTAAATCTGCATCCGATAGATATCCTGGTACGCCTGGATAACCTTGTTCACCACCTGCACTGTCAGCTGAAGCGACAGCTGGGCCTTCTCTGTGATGATCATCAAATCATGCA
>JGI24708J26588_10001267_pt1 | contig 19970 bp, 14 predicted proteins | sample BioPla1DNA2_FD_26588 | JGI IMG/M metagenome (IMG submission 26588) | reverse complement strand
GCCCTAATCAGGACTATTCCCAGGTGGCCCAAATGCGTGAACTGGACGGGATCATTATCCTGGGCACCTACCCCTGCGATTTTCTCGATGAGATCAAAGAAACCGGCATCCCGGCAGTTTTGGTGGACGCCTATGTTGATGATCACTATTTCCATACCGTAGGCAATAACGACCGCTACGGCGGCTATATTGCCACTAAGCACTTGATTGAGAAAGGTCATAAAAAGATCGCCTTTGTCTCTGAAAAACTGAGGGAGAAGGGCGTCCACGAACAGCGCTTCCAAGGGTATTGCGACGCTTTGAAAGAGGCCGGTCTGCCCTTGCTGGAAGAGCACCTGTACACCTGTGACGTATCCTATGAGAGCTGCTACAGGCTGGCGGCGGACTATGCCAATAAGAACAGCGGCGAGACAGCAGCCTTTGTTACAGCCGATATCATGGCCATGGGCTTTATTAACGGCCTCACTGCCCAGGGCTGGTCCATCCCCGATGATCTGTCGGTAATTGGCTTTGACGATGTACCCCTGGCCACCATGTGCCTGCCCAGCATTACCACAGTGCGCCAGGACATCACCGCTAAGGGCATGATCGCTGCGGAAACCGTGATTGAGGCGGTGAAGGGAATTCCCAAGAAGGATACGATTCTGCCCCTCCATGTCGTGGAGCGGGACAGTGTGAAGCCTATTCTTTAAAGAAAAGAGGGAGCCTATGCAACTTGTACACATGCCCTGCGGCACCCATTACTTCAAAGACTTTGGCTATGAGCGCTACCCTTACCGCCCGCTCTTAGGGGAACAGGTTGCGGTGCAGCTCATGGTGGAAAACGCCGCTGAAGACGTGATCCCTGTCCTCACCTGGGAGGTGGACGGCACTCCCATGCCTGAGCTGGCTGGGGCAAAAGTGGAGCATGATGGAAACAGGCTGTACTTTCGCTTTGAGCTGGGCAGCTTCGAGAAGCTGTCCACTGTCTGCTATCGGTTTGCTGTCCAAGGTGAGGCTGGGCCGATTGTTACTAAGGATTACTCTTTTGAAGTGTTGGCTGAAGAGGCTCTAGGCGAGCCCCTTTCGCTCCTGCGGGGCTATGATTTTGCCTATGCACTTTTTGCAAGAATTACGCTTGTCTTTGACTGGTCCGATTCGCTGCGGGTCTACACCCTCGATCCAGTACATAAAGTAGAGGGAACTCCTGTCAGTTCTGTTCAGGCAGAAATAGCGGAAGGAATCTCTTTGGCCATCGAAACCGCGCCCTTTTCTTGGTCGGTGAAACGTTACACCGAAAAATTGACAGGTGCTGCAGGAGGCTCCTATCGCCTGCTTGTTGACGGAGAAGGCTCGGTGCATCGCCTAAGCTACAGGACTGACCTTGCCTGTGAGCACTTGTTTGGCTTTGGCGAACGCTTCGACCAGGTAGATCAAAAGGGCAGCGAACTTCTGGTCCGGGTGGTGGAACACTTTACCCGCCAGGGCAGCAACAGCTACCTGCCGATTCCATTTTTCCTGACCGAAAGGGAGCTGGGCTGGTTTTCCCCAGTTCAGCATCGCCTCTGGGTTGACGCCCGGGACGGGCTGCAGTTAACCTTCGATACTCCCCAAAGGGGGATCTTGACTGAAGAACGGTGGCTCTTTGGCAAGCCCCAGCAGCTTATCGCTAAGCTCCATGACTTGACCGGCCGGGTTAAGCTTCCGCCTAAATGGGCCTTGGGGATCTGGATCTCGGGCAATGGCTGGAACACTCAGAAAGAAACGCTGGAACAGCTCCAGGCCCTTGAGGAGCATCAGCTGCCGGCCACTGCCATTGTGCTTGAGGCCTGGAGCGATGAACAGACCTTTTGTATTTTCAACGATGCCAAGTACGAACCGTTGGATCAGGAAAAACCTTATTCCTACACGGATTTCACCTTCCCCGAGGATGGGAAGTGGCCTGATCCCAAGGAAATGGCGGAAGAGATTCGCAAAGCCGGCCTGAATCTGGTGCTTTGGCAGATTCCAGTGATTAAGTATGAGTGGGGCGGTCCAGGTCCGCAGCTTCTCAGCGATGAGGCTTACGCCATCGAAAAGGGCTACTGCGTCCTGAATGATGACGGTTCTCCCTACCGGATTACGGATCATTGGTTTAGAAACAGTCTGCTCTTGGATTTTACCAATCCTGAGGCGGTGAAGTGGTGGTTCGGCAAGCGCCAATACCTCCTGGATGATCTGGGCGTTAAGGGCTTTAAGACCGACGGCGGAGAGTTTCTCTTTGACGATGCGGCAGTCCTCTACAGCGGAGAGACAGGGGAGACCGCTCATAACCTCTATCCTGTGCAGTATGTCAAGGCTTATCAGGACTTTTTGGAGGAAAACGGTGTGGAGGGAGTGACCTTCACTAGGGCAGGCTTCACAGGTGCCCAGACCCAGCCCGTCCATTGGGCCGGAGACCAGCTCAGTGAGTGGAGTGAATTCCGGGCCCAGCTGACAGCAGGCCTGTCTGCAGGGATCTCGGGGATCCCGTTTTGGAGCTTTGACGTCGGCGGCTTTGCCGGGGATTTTCCCAGTGCCGAGCTCTACCTGCGGTCTGTGGCTATGGCGGCCTTCTGCCCAGTGATGCAGTGGCATTCCGAGCCCAGGCACGGCCAGTTCTACCACACCCGACGGGAACGCTGGATCAATGATCGCAGCCCCTGGAATCTGGCTTCGCTCTACAAAGACGAAAGCATTATCAGCATCTATCGCCTCTATGCCAACTTGCACATGAACCTGATGCCCTATATCTATCAGGAGGCAAAGCACTGTGCCGCAAGCTCCAGGCCCCTAATGGCCCACATGGTGGTGGATTTTCCCGAAGATGAAAAAGCCTGGACTGTCCATGACCAGTATATGTTTGGCAGAGACCTCCTGGTTGCCCCGATTACCGAGGAAGGGGCGGTGCGCAGGGAGATCTACCTGCCTGAAGGCCTTTGGCATGACCTTTTCCTAGGCGGCACCATTGAAGGCGGCAGGACAATTGAGTACGACTGCCCTATGGAGCGCATCCCGGTCTTTGTCCGGGACGGCGCTGTGCTAGCCGTCAACCTGGCGGATTCGGGCCTGATGGGCTCCCAGTCTGAGGAGGCGGGAGTAGGCAACGACTTAGGCAGTTATAAGCAGCTGGCGTTTCTCTGCTTTGGCCGGGACAGCTTTGAGTATGCCGATGATTTGGGCGTTCAGCTTTCTGCTGCAGCTGGAAAGGTCAGCGGAACAGGCATTTCAGAGGTGCTTCTAGTTGACTGCAGCACTCTGGACGCAGCTGGCGGAGTAAAGCTCTTTGAACGGTATCTGGCCGCGAAGAAGGCGGCGGTGGAGTAGAGAGGAGGACATTATGGGGAAGAAACTTACCATCTTTTTGTTTCTGCTGCCCAGTCTGGTTGGCTTGGTTCTGTTTTCCATCATCCCCATCGGCACCTCTCTCTATCTGAGCCTGACAGAGTGGGATGTGATCGGAGGCCCGCCAAAATTCCACGGGCTGAAAAACTACGTGCAGATTCTGCAAAGCGAGGAAATGGGCAGGATCCTGGGGAACACCCTCTATTTTATCGTCCTTTACATTCCCCTGATCCTGACTGTCTCCATTCTGGTGGCGCTGCTGCTGAACAATCCCTACAAGGGAATCGGCATCTATCGGACCATCTACTATGTCCCAGTATTAACCTCCTGGGTGGCCGCGGCACTTCTCTGGAAGTGGCTGTTAAACGCAAGATACGGGGCGGTGAATGCCATCTTAGGCTGGTTTGGGATTCAAGGGCCCAGCTGGCTGCAGGACAAGGCCTGGGCCATGCCTGGTGTGGTGCTCTCCAGCATTTGGAAGGATATGGGCTATTTCTCACTGATCTTCCTCGCCGGTCTGCAGGGCATTGACAAAACCTATTACGAGGCGGCGGAGATTGACGGCGCCAGCTCCTTTGCCAAGTTCCGGTACATTACGCTGCCCCTTGTGACGCCCACCCTGTTTTTTGTGATGGTGATCTGCATTATCAACTCCTTCCAGCTCTTCCCCCAGGTGATGGTGATGACGGAAGGGGGACCGGGAGGGGCGACTCAGGTGTTTGTGGAGCGGATTTACAACTATGCCTTCCGCTATTACAAAATGGGTTATGCAGCGAGTCTGTCGTGGATCCTCTTTGCCTTTATCTTTGTGGCAACCATAATTCAGCTGAGAATGCAGAAAAGGTGGGTGCACTATGACTCGTAGGCTTCTGATCAAGAAAGTGTCGTTCTATCTCTTCGCTTCATTGATAGGCTTCTTTAACCTGATACCTTTCTTTTGGATGGTGTCAACCTCCCTCAAGGCTAGGAAGGCATTGGCAGTCCTGCCTGTGCAATGGATCCCTGAGGAGCCGAGTTTTGAAGCTTACCAAAGGCTGTTTCAGCTCTTCCCCTTTGCCCGGGCGATCTGGAACAGTGTGTTTATCTCGGTAACTACCACAGTTATTGTTGTTGTGTCAGCCTCCTTAGCTGCCTACGTCTTTGCCAAGGTGCCCTTTAAGGGCCGGGAAGTCCTGTTCACGCTGTTTCTGATGACCATGATGATACCGGGGCAGGTGACCATGATTCCAAACTTCCTGGTCCTGCGCTACTTAGGTCTTTTAAACACCTATCTTGGTGTGCTGCTGCCCACCATTTACAACGCCTTTGCCACATTTTTGCTGCGGCAGAATATGCGGATTATTCCCGATGCCTTCCTGGAAGCGGCAATTATTGACGGAGCATCCCACTTTACGATCTTTTCACGCATTGTGGTTCCTTTAAGCAAGCCCATTTTGGCTGCCCTATCGGTAATTACCTTCATGGGTACCTGGAACGACTATCTCTGGCCCTTGATTGTGCTGACGGATCGGGCCAAAATGACTTTGCCAGTGGGCTTAGGGCTGTTAAACACGCAGTACGGCAACCAGTACAACCTGTTGATGGCGGGGGGACTGATTTCCATGGTTCCAATTCTGCTGCTCTACTTTTTAGCTCAAAAACACTTTGAACAAGGTTTGAGTATAGGGGGGATCAAAGGCTAAAAAATTTGTTTCAGTCGGGTAGGCAACTAAAACAAAGAAGTGGAGTGAAAACGAATGAAAAACCTAAAAAGCTTTATGGTGCTGTCGCTCTTGCTTGTTCTTTGTCTGTCGTTTACAGCGTTTGCCCAGGTAGTAACCATTGACTTTCTCAACTTCTCTTCCAGCGGTGACAATGAAGTNCATTTGGAGAAGATGCGGGAAATTTTCGAAGCACAAAATCCTAATATCAAGGTGAACATCCAGACCATCGGCTACGGCGACTACTTTGTCCGGCTGATGACCAGCGTTGTAGCCGGCACTGCGCCGGANGCCTTTGAGTTGAACTTCGAAAACTTCGCAGCCTACGCCATGAAGGGGACCATCATGCCCCTAGAAGAGTTGATGGAAAAAACGGGCTTTGACACCTCGGTTTCNGATCCGAATGCGCTGGCTGCCTTTAGAAGTGACGGGAAGCAGTACGGTCTGCCCTTCAGCTTCTCCAACGTAATTGTCCTGTACAACAAAGACCTCTTTGATCAGGCCAATGTGCCCTATCCAAACAGTGATTGGACCTGGGCGGATCAGCTGGACGCCGCCATTAAGATCCGCGCTTTGGGCGAGGATATCTTTGGAATCTTCCAGCCCATCCAGTTCCATGAGTTCTACAAGGTCGTCAGGCAGAACGGCGGCAGGCTCTTCAATGCAGATATGACTAAGTTTACAGTAAACACGCCGGAGAACGTGGAGACTCTTCAATACATGGTGGACCGGGTGCAAAAGTACAATGTGATGCCCACCGAAGAGCAGCTGTCCGGCATGGGAGATTGGGATCTGTTCGCAGCGGGACGTTTGGGCATGCTGGTTACCGGCAGTTGGGCCTTTCCCTACATGATGGAAAACTGCGACTTCGACTGGGATATTGCAGTAGAACCCGGGAACACAGCCAAGGCAACCCACTTCTTTGCCAACGGCTTGGTGATCAACAAGGATACCGACAAAGCAGAGGCAGCATTTGAATGGATCAAGTTCCTCTCGACCAGCAAAGAAGCTGCTGAGATCAGAGTCCAGGCCGGCTGGGAACTTCCTGCCGTAACCCATCAGGAGATCCTGGATCTCTATGCAGCCACCACCCCGCCAGAGAGCAAGTCGGTGATCTTTGAATCCCTTCAGTACCTGGTTACGCCGCCTGTCATTGAACAGTTCGGCGAACTCTCCGATATTCTCGGCCGCCACCTTGGCGATGCCCGGGATGGTTTTGTGACACCGCAGGAAGCCTTGGATGCAGCCCAGGCTGAACTGGAGAGCCGGATTACGCTCTAGTGCAAAGGCTAACTACAAAACCCCTGCTTCAGCTTTTGCTGAAACAGGGGTTTTGATGTGAGAAAGGTCTCTAGATCCTTCCAACCAGCTCGATGCCGGGCTTGAGGGTTTCTGCGCCTGGACGCCATTTAGCCGGGCAGACCTGATCGCCGTGCTTAGCAACGAATTGGGCCGCCTGCACCTTGCGGAGGAGTTCGGAGGCGTTTCTTCCAATGCTGTTGTCGTTTACCTCATAGGACACAATCTTGCCTTCTGGGTTGACGATGAAGCTGCCTCTCAGGGCAAGACCTTCTTCTTCGATATATACCTGGAAGTCCTGGCAGAGTGCGGCCGTAGGATCGGCAAGCATGGGGTACTTGATCTTTTTAATTGTATCCGACGCGTCATGCCAGGCCTTATGGGTGAAATGGGTGTCTGTCGACACGGAATAGACTTCCACACCGATTTTTTGGAACTCATCATATAGATCAGCTAAGTCTTCAAGTTCGGTGGGGCATACAAAGGTGAAGTCTGCTGGGTAGAATACGAAGACCGACCATTTGCCGAGAATGTCGTTCTTGGTGACCTTCTTAAATTCTCCGTCAACAAACGCATCAACTGTGAAGTCCATTACTTCCTTGCCAATAAGCACTAACAGATCACTCCTATGTATTTTTTCGTCTAGCTTCCATCAGCAAATCAAATACTAATGATAGCCGTTATCAATAGTATAGCCAGGGCGGCTAGGAATGTCAAGGGCCTTTTTCACTTTTCCCCAGTTCACCGGGGCCGAACTGGTTACCGAAAAAGACTTGTTGGGTGTTCCAGGTGCTCTGTTACTCTCACGCTAATTGTATCCTTGGAAGGACATGTGATATCGGCAGGGAAAAAATATAGAAGCGGTGGAGTCACTGGCAGCCAAATGGAGGTGGAGCATGATTAATGAAATATTGGGTGGAGCGAGAGTCTCCTATCCGAAAGACTGCGGCAATGCCCCCAAAAAAGGGATTCTTGCCGGTTTCTACAAGGCTTTTGCACAGGGCGATTGGGATTACATTCAGGAGCACACAGCAGATGCGCTGTCTTGGAACATTGTGGGGAAGCATGAAATTGGAAGCCAGGAGGAAGCCCTTGCTTTATGTCGGGAGCAGTTTTTCCGGGGTATCCAGGAAATTTGTCTGCACAATGTCATAACCCATGGCAATGTGGCTGCAGTGAACGGGGAGATCATCTTCGGGGATGGAACGAGCGTATTTTTCTGTGACATCTACAAGTTTGGCAGCTTTGGCAAGCAGGCAAGAGTGAAGGAAGTCACGTCATACGTGATCGGAGGGACAGGCCCTCACACAATTTAACGAATATCGTTAGATGAAAATGAGGCTGATTTCGATTCATGATCTGGGTTCTATGCTCTGCTTTTTCCGGCTTGTCGGGTGCTTCTCCTGCATCCAGCGAATACGAGGTATTCCAGCACTACGGGAAAGCTCCTCAGCANCTTAGCGGGCACTATNAGAATTAACGTATGGGCGTTAACTAAGGTCANTTAACGTTGGAAGGTTAATGGGGACAGGCCCCCACACAACTTAGCGAATTTCGGCAGACTCACTTGTTACGCGTGACAGTCCCTCACACAATTTGTCGACTTTTCGTCGAATTGGATAAAATTGTGTGAGGGACTGTCCCCTATTTTACTTTTTTGGCGGTTTCGTAAGCTACGAAAGCCGGACCGACTTCGGTTTCGTCTACAATGATGTCCAGGATAGCCGGCTGTCCGGCGTTGTTGGCTTCAAGGGCACGTTGGAATGCACCTTGCAGGTCATCTGGGTTTTCTACCCGTTCGCCGTAGCAGCCGTAGGCTTCTGCCATAGCCACAAAATCAGGCTGTACTTCAAAGTTGGTGGCAATGAAGCGGTTGCCCAGCGTTACTTGCCCGCGCTTCGGCCAGCCGAAGCTGAAGCTGTTCAGGATTACCCAGGTAATCGGTGCGTTGTGTTGGACCGCGGTGGGAACATCCTGGTTGTACATTTGGAATGCGCCGTCGCCGGTGACACAGACCACCTTTTTGTCGGGCATGGCCAGCTTTACCCCGACTGCACCCATGACGCCAGCGCCCATGCAGGTCTGCTCGCCTGGGGCAATATCTCCATTCCTGTCCAGCACTTTGTAGTAAGGGCTGTAGTAGGACCAGAGATCCTGGCTGCCGTTTTCGTGGACCATGATCGTGTTCTTGCCAAAGACCTGGTTCAGCTCGTAAACAACCCGCTTGCTCCTGATGGGCCGCTCATCGATCTTGCATTCTTCTGCAACGGCAGCCTCCAGGGCTTTTTTCTTTTCCATATTGGCCTTCTTCCGCTCATCCCACTGGGGCTGATCCGTAATCATGTCAAGGATGGAGGTTGTCACCAGCTTGGCATCGCCGAGGATAGCTACATCAGGTATCCAGTTGCGGCTCAGTTCAAAAGCTTCTATGTCGATTTGGATTAACTTGGCGTCCTCAGCCTTGTGGGTCCAGCTGCCGGTCTGGAACTCCTCGTTGCGGGATCCCACTGTGATAACCAGGTCAGCGTCGTGATAGGTGTCAATGCCTAAGCGGTTGCGATACATGCCGACCTGGCCGAAGGCCAGCGGATGGTCTTCCTCGATGATTCCCCGCCCGCTTGGGGTGGTCATGATCGGCGCTCCAAGGCGCTCTGCCAATGCCTTGATCTCGTCATGGGCACCGGAGCGCCTTGCTCCGCCGCCGGCTACAATCAAAGGCCTTTTAGCTTCGGAAATAATGTCCACAGCTTGGCGAACCAGGCTGGGATCACCCATCGTTCTAATGTATCTCTTGGCTGGTACATAATCCGGGATCTCTGCTACAGCTCGGCTTACGTTTTGGGGCAGCTCGATGAAAATCGGCCCGGGCTGTCCATTGGTAGCAAGATAAAACGCCCTGTGCATCACCCAGGGGATTTTTGCCGGGTGGGGGATTTTCACACTCCACTTGACAATGGGCTTCATAATTCCGACCTGGTCGGTCTCCTGAAAGGCCCCCTTGCCGTCTTTCAATGCGTCTACGCCAGGGGCGATAGCAATTACCGGGGCACAGGTGGCCGCGGCTTCCAGGAGGGGTGCGGTTAGATGCATAACCCCGGGACCCTCACTTGCATAGCACACAGCCGGCAGACCTGTGGCCAGGGCTTCCGCCATAGCCATGAATCCGCCTGCGGCCTCGTGGCGAACCTGGATCGCCTTAATAGACGATTCGTCGTAGAGATCGTCGTACAAATCTTCGGGGCTGCTCGGCAGACCATAGACAAACTTTATTCCTTCCATTTTTAGTGCATTCACTACTGCCTGCCAACCAGTCATTTTTGCCATGTTTTTCACCTCGTCTATTGCTTTTAGCTGCCAGGCAGAACATTATCAGCCGGCAGCCGGTACGTCAGTCTTGCGACTATAGTCTACCATAAAAGGAAGATAAGTAAAGTTTAGCCAGATTTAGGCGGAAATATCAACTGTGCCGCCCCTCCTAGGGTTATTATCAAAAGGATCTGATTTTAGGCACAATTATAAGGGGAAAGGGAAGTAAGTTTGTTATTAAATAATTAATGTCTGTTGGCAGGATAACCAGGAAATACCATAGAATTTCACACTAATCAATTTGAAGCCGAGGGGGGTTCGTTTATGTCACTTGCGAGGAAACTGAACTCAGTCAGATTTAAGCTTATTGTCGTGCCCTTACTGCTTTTGTCCCTTGCCATTGCTGCCCTTGCCGTTGCCACTTTCGGCCTGGTAAGGAGAAATATGATCCTTGGCATGCAGCAGCTTGGTTTTGAACTGGTTGAACAGGCGGTGCTTCGCATCGCAGACAACAATGAGGCTTTGGCGGCAGTTGAAGACCTGTTGGAAGAGAAGCTGCTGACCGCAGCCAGGATCGCAGTTTCCAACCCTGAGGCTATGACCAGTGAGAACTTGACCAAGATGGCGGGGGATGTGGACGTTGATGCCATCCATTGGTACAATGCGGACCTGGAGATAGTTGCCTCCGCTTTCGACCTTTACTTAGGCTGGGTGGCGACTCCTGACCATCCTGTCAGCCGCTTTGCGTCATCCAATCAAAGCTATTTAGTGGAAGAGATACGCAAGGACACCGAATCGGATAATTACTACAAGTACGCTTATATGCGGGGCCCCCAAGGTGAACTTGTGCAGGTGGGCGTTCTCGCCAACACTGTACAAGCCCTCACCGACAGGTACAGCAACCAGCTCTTAGTTGAAGAGTTGGCCTCCAATGAAGGCGTTGTATTTGCAGCGCTGATGGATCGGGAACGCAGAGTTTTCGCCCACAGCAACCATGATCGAATTGGCGCAGTCCTTACAGATGAGGGGTCCTATGCAGCGGCGGTACGGGGCGAGAATTACGCTTCGGAGTATTACTATGCCGCAGGGGATGTTACCGTCTATGATGTGATAGTCCCGGTCTTTCTCGGCGGCGAACACGTTGGTGCTCTCAACATCGGGCTTTCCATGGCCGATGTGCAAGGTTCGGTACGTCAAATCTTAATGAGAATCGTAGGCATTGGTGCAGTTTCCTTTGTAATCTTGGGTGCAGTGCTGCTCTCCATCTCGCTGGGGATTGTCAAAAGCCTGGATGCGGCAAAGTCACATCTTTCCCTCTTGGCTGACGGCGACTTTTCCCAGGAGATTCCTGCCAAGTTCCTGCAGAGGCGGGATGAGTTCGGCGAGGTGGCCCAGGCGGTGGAGCACACCCAAACGTCGATGAAAAACGTGCTGAACGAGCTGACCAAGGCCTCCCTGCAAATAGCCGGCACCAGCCAGCAGCTCTCCGCTTCCACCGAGGAGACCAGCGCTTCTATTGAAGAAGTTGCCAGCACCAGCAATCAGTTTGCCGCGACTGTAGAGCAGATGAATACTAACTCCCAGGTTATGGTTAAGTCGGCGAATCAAATCCTTGACTCCACCCAGAGCGGCAGCCAGGGCGTTGCTGACGCCATTGCCAGCACCGAAGAACTGAAGGAAGCAATGCGTGAGATAGCGTCCACGGTGGAGGGCCTAGGCCGGCAGTCCCGGGAAATTGGGGAAATTGTGGAAGTGATCACCGGCATTGCGGACCAAACCAATCTCCTGGCCCTCAACGCCGCGATTGAAGCCGCCAGGGCAGGCGAACACGGCAGAGGCTTTGCTGTAGTAGCGGATGAGGTGCGCAATCTGGCGGAGCAGTCAGCCAACTCCACCACCCGGATTATCAGTCTAATCCAGAGCATTCAGGCTGAAACCGAGCGGACAATTGCAGGCATTGAGCAAGGGGTTGAGAGGGCAGAAGCCAATGCCCGGATCGTGGGTCAAACCGGCAATCTGATGCAAGAGATCATTGACTCCGTAACCGGCATTATTACTCAGATTGAGGAGATCTCCAGAGGGATTTTGGAGATTAACTCGGGCAGCCACGAGATGGCGGCCACAACAGAAGAACAGTCGGCGTCCATTGACAGCATCGCGGCTTCCGCACAAGAGTTGAGCAATATGGCGGAGCATCTGCAAAACTTGGTTGCACAGTTTAAACTAAGTTAACCTTTTACCACAAAGGAATTCCATTTTCGTTAAAGAACCTAGCGAGTAGTACCGATATCTTTACTAACCCAGCAAGCAATGACTGGATTTCGGCAGCGCTAGGTTCTTTTTGGCAGAAATAACGCCACAAGGGGGTGCAGTATGTCAGTACGTTATTGGAATAAGGAATGGCTGTTAGACACCGTTTTCACCCAAATGCGGGCCATGGTCCGCCTCTGTGATTTGGAAACCAACCGCATTCTGCTGATCAACGATTTTGCCCGCCGGGAATTTGGCTTGGCGGAAGGCCAGCTGTGCTGTGCAGATCCCCACAGCGAAAGGTGCGGCTGCCTGAGCAATGAGGTTTTGAGAAACAACCCTGAGCAGACCCTTCACTTCCAATGGTATGACCCCCGTGGGGACCGCTGGCTGGAAAGACATGTTCAGGCGGTAACGTTAGGTGATGCACTGGTGCGCCTGGAAATGACATTTGATTTAACTGACAAGCACTCCCGGGGCAGCATGCCGGATAAAGAAGACTATTACAGACGGATCGTGGAGTCCATCGGCGATGCCGTCATTGTTACCGACAGGTCGGGAAGAATCACCATGATGAACCCGCAGGCGGAGATGCTGACGGGCTGGCATGATGCGAGCGGCGTGGGCAAGGAACTCTCGCAGGTCTTTCAGATTGTCAGCGCCCACACTCGTGAGCCTATGCTCAATCCTGTGGGCAAAGTACTGGCCAGCGGGGAAATCGTTGGTCTGGCCAACCACACCGTGCTGATCTCCAAGGACGGTGTGGAGTACCACATCGCTGACAGCGCCGCCCCGGTGAAGGATTCAGAAGGGAATATCCATGGTGTAATCCTGGTCTTCCGCGATGTTTCCGAAGAGTACAAGCAGCGGGAAAAGCTGCGCCGCAGCGAAGAGCGTTTCCGCACCTTGATGGAAACATCCATCAACGCGATTGCACTCCATGAAATTATCACAGACAGCGAAAATCAGCCTGTTGACTATCGTTTCCTGGAAGTGAACAAAGCCTTTGAGGAGCTGACAGGTTTCACTGCCGCCGAGTTAATCGGGAAGACGGTGCTGGAAGTGATGCCTAAAACGGAGAAATTTTGGATTGAAACCTACGGCAAGGTAGCCCTGACAGGTGAACCGATGAGGATTGAAAATTTCAGCCAACAGATCGGGAAATACTTTACGGTGCGGGCGTACAGCCCTATACCAGGCCAGTTCGTAACCGTTTTTGATGATATTACTGAACGGAAACAGATGGAACTCAAACTCAGGGAACAGGTCTACAAAGACTCCCTCACCGGGCTGCACAACCGCCATTACCTGGAGAGTCAGCTGCCCGGTTTGGACAACGAGCAGCAGCTGCCCCTCAGCGTAATCATTGGCGATGTGAACGGACTGAAGATCATCAATGATTCAATGGGGCACCACAAAGGCGATGAAGTGTTAAAGGGCGCAGCCAGGGTGTTCCACACCGTGGCCCGTCCTGGTGATGTAGTTGTGCGCTGGGGAGGGGATGAGTTTCTGCTCCTTCTGCCTAGAACCGATGCTGAACAGGCCCAAAAGATCTGTCTAGAAATTGACCGTCTCAGCCAGGAGATGGATCAAACCGGCTTGGAACCCAGCATTGCCATGGGTTTGGCAACTAAGACACAGGCGGCAGAGGACATTGCGGACGTGTTCCGCAGTGCAGAAACTAATATGTATCAGCATAAAATAAGCAGTGCCAGGAGCCGCAGAAGTGCTCTGGTGCTTTCCTTGCGGCAGGCTTTGGCTGAGAAGAGCCATGAAACGGAGGAGCATGCCCGCAATCTCCAGACACACGCCGTCAACCTGGCCCAGAGGATCGGGCTGCCGGACAGCGAAGTGGTTACCAGCTCCTTAGTTGCTGTTCTGCACGACATTGGCAAGGTTGGGATCTCTGAGCGCATCCTGGACAAGCCTGGCCCTTTAACTGAGGAAGAATGGCAGGTGATGAGGCAGCATTGTGAAATTGGCCACCGTATTGTAGCTTCCTCGCCGGACCTTTTGGATGTGGCGGAAGGTGTGCTCTACCACCATGAAAGGTGGGACGGGAAGGGATATCCCCACGGCCTGAAGGGGGAAGAGATCCCCATTAGCGCCAGAATTGTTGCTTTAGCGGATGCCTTTGACGCCATGACCTCGGACCGTGCCTACCGCAAGGCGTTATGTCGAAACGCAGCCATGGAGGAGATCGCATCTGGGGCAGGCTCCCAGTTTGATCCCTACTTAACCCGGGAGTTTCTAGCCATGCTGAAGGAGCAGCTGAACGGAGCGTTAACCAAGCAGTAGACGAAGTCAACTGTTCATTTAGGAGCCCTAAGGGGCTCTTTTTTGTGCTTCGGCTGCGAATAGCATCACATGCAGGCAGGTGTTTAGCTAAATGTGTCAAATGTAATCCGAAATATAACTTTGTAAAAGGTTAATACAGGCAAAACGAGGGAGCCCCTGCCTGTTTGGAGGGATATCTATGAAGCAGCAAGATGCGCTGATGGAACGTATCCTGGCCTATGCGAAAAGGGATGATCGCATAAGGATAGTCACTTTGGAGGGGTCCCGGGCCAACAGGAACGTGCCTGAAGACGAGCTGCAGGACTATGACATCACCTACTTTGTCACCGAACTGGACCCCTTTGTGCAAAATGAGAACTGGCTGCAAAGCTTCGGCGAAATCATTATAATGCAAAAACCTGAGGATATGGAGCTCTTTCCCCCGGCGGAAAAGGGTTTTTCCTTTCTTATGATCTTTGCTGATTACACCAAGCTTGATCTTACGGTGCGCAGAGTGGAGGAACTGGATGACTATTTTGCCCATGACAAACTGGTAGAAGTGCTGCTGGATAAGGATGCAAGAATCAAAGGCGAGATCATTCCTTCGGATGAGGACTTCCATATAGCAAGGCCCACAGCCCGCTCCTTTGACGATTGCTGCAACGAGTTCTGGTTTGTCTGTACCTATGTCGCAAAGGGCCTGTGCCGCAGGGAGATCCTCTTTGCCCTGGACCATATAAACTTTATTCTCCGGCCTGAACTCCTGCGCATGATCGCCTGGAGGGTCGGGCTGGAAAAGGGGTTTAACTTCAGCCTTGGCAAGAACTTTAAATACCTGGATAAGCACATTTCCCCCCAGCTTTGGGAAAGGCTTGTTTCAACCTATGCCCTGGCGGGATATAACGAGGCCTGGCGGGCACTTTGGACGATTCAGCAGCTGTTTAGAGAGGTTTCAAAAGAGGTCGCAGCTCTTCTTGGTTGCGCCTATCCGGACTATGACCGGAATATTACACTTTATACTGAAGCTATGTATCGGGAGTATTGGCTAGAGGGGTGAGGTATTGAGTCTCAAGTTTCGGGCAGATGTTGTTGTGGCAGGNGGAGGCCCCGCCGGTATTTGTGCGGCCATAGCCGCAGGGAGATTAGGCTGTAACACTCTTTTGATTGAGAGATACGGCTTTCTTGGAGGTATGTCCACCATTGCAGGGGTTTATCCCTGGATGACTTTTCATACCGAACAGGGCAGGCAGGTGATTTACGGCATCGCCCAGGAGATCGTAGATCGCTTGGTGGAATCGGGAGGTTCTCCCGGCCATCTGCGTGACACCATCGGCTTTGTGCATACCGTAACCCCCTTTGATGGTGAGATTTTCAAGCTGCTTGTCCTGGATATGCTGCGGGAAGCTGGGGTAAAGGTTCTGCTGCACAGCTTTGTGGATGAAGTTGCTGCCGTGGGAAACAGGATCAAATCAGTGCGGGCGGCGACTAAGGGAGGAAAGGTCGACATCGCGGCGGACATGTTTGTGGATGCCACCGGCGACGCTGATCTGGCCTTTCTGGCTGGAGCCCCTGTGTTCAAGGGGAGGGACTCGGATCAGCAGATGCAGCCTATGACCATGAAGTTTCGCATGCGGGGGGTCGACACCCCGGCAATCAAAGAGCGGATCCTGGCCGAGCCCGAGAACTTTTATCCAAAGACACCAATTGACGAACTGCACGAACTTCCCCTAACCGGTATTCAGGGTTTCTATCGGGAGTGGCAGCAGTCTGGGCTGCCCATCAAGCGAGATCAGGTGCTGCTTTTCGTCGGGCCGGAGCATGATGAAGTGCTGGTCAACTGCACACGGGTGCAGGGCCTGGACGGCACAGATGTAGAGGATTTAACCAGAGCCGAGGAGGAAGGCAGAAGGCAGGTTATGATGATGGCCCGCTTTCTGAAAGAGTGTATTCCCGGATTTGAGCAAGCAGTAATTTCTTCTGTGGCGCCGCAGATCGGTATTCGCGAGACCAGGCGCATTGATGGGCTGTACAGTCTTGGAGCGGAGGATGTGATTGAAGGCCGCAAGTTTGCAGATGTGATTGCAAAAAGCGGGTATCCCATCGACATTCATGATCCTTCAGGTGCGGGAGTTACAGCTGCCTGGATCAAAGGGGACGGCGCTTACGACATCCCCTACCGCTGCCTGGTGCCGAGGGGAGTTGACAATCTGCTGGCTGCCGGACGCTGCATTTCTACATCCCATGAGGCCCTGGCCACAACAAGGCTCACCCCCAGCTGCATGGCCACAGGCCAGGCTGCAGGAACGGCTGCTGCACTGGCTTTTCAGGCTCAGGTTCGCCCTGCTGAAGTGGACATCAATGAACTGCAGCAGGCGCTGCGCAGGCAAAACGCCTATATTTAGGCTGTGTTTGCGGCTCAGCTGACCACTCTGTCCTTGCCGCTGGTTTTGGCTTGCAGGAGCAGGTGGTCCACTCTCCGCAGCAGGGACTGTTTAGTGTCATGTTCCTCGAAGGCTGCCACCCCAAAGCTGCAGGTGATTCTTTCTGCAATCTCAGGGAAGTCTTGGCTAATGCACTCTTTGATGCGGCCGGCTACTTCTTCCGCATCTTGAATACCTGTCTTGGGCAGCAGGATCACAAATTCATCCCCGCCCCACCTGGCGAAAATGTCTGTGTTGCGAATGGAACCGCTGACTGAGACAGCGACATTTTTCAGTACGTTGTCACCGACAATATGGCCGTAGTTGTCATTGATGCCCTTAAAGTTATCGATGTCAAAGAGAATGATGGAAAGGGGACTGCCGGACCGTTCGGAATAGTCCATCCACTCATCCAGGGCATCATCAAACTTCTTGCGGTTGTAGATGCCGGTCAGGGGATCCTTGGAAGAGAGTTCAAGGAGTTCCCGGTTGGCGATAAAGGTCTTCCTCTTAGTAGTCTCCACCCAGCAGTAGTTGATGTTCGTATAGATCAGCAAAATGGCTTGGTAGGCCACGATTCTGTAAAACTCGGCTGTCTGCAGCCCCTCAAGCTTGTGGGCGGCGGATGCAAAAAAGGCAATGCTGAAACAAACAGTAATAATCTGGGAGAAAACCACCTTGTTCGGAAGCAGGTAAATTGCCAAAGTTATGACCATTAGGGCTAATATGCTGAAGTAGTTGAGGGAGTCGTACTCCGCCAGGGTGAGCAGGTAGGTGACTGCCATCATGGTCTGATAGAAGGTGATGACATAAATCAGCTGCCTGTACTTCACAGTCTTGCCCGCGATGAAATAGACTGCCACGGAAACAGCAATAAACATCAGTCTGACAAATGCAGTCTTTGCAAAGAGGGGCGTGCCGCCCTCGGTAAAGAAGCTGTTAATCAGGAAGAACCCAAGTATCGCACCGAAGACAAGGGCAATATGCGCGGTTATATTCCTCGACCCGGCTAAGCTGTCGGCCAAGAATTCGTCCTCTATGGACTTGTCCATAAACTCGCCAAGCAGGGATATTTTATAGTTCTTTTGCTTGTTCATCGTTCTGACCTCGAAGTCCTTATTTGCCATCTGTTGGCACAATATGGATTATATTTAAGATTGTAACATGTAAAAAGCAAAAAAAGAAGGGCAAGAACTTCTTAAGGGGTGGTCATATGTTCAACTGGGACAGCAGGAGCCATATCGAAGAGATGGCGGACTTTAGAGTGGAAAGGCCGGAGTTCATTATCAACTGGATCGGGCAGGCGGGTTTTGTGTTCCAAACCGCCGGTGGTGCCGTGATCTGCATCGATCCCTACTACTCCAACTCCATTGAACGCTATGAAGGGCGTCCTGCCCGGCGCATGTGGTATAACAAGTTCAAAATAGCGAACTTCCGGCCAGGCTTGGTGCTCTGCAGCCATGACCACTTAGATCACACCGATCCAGAGACTCTGCCCCTAATCTATACTTATTCCGATGCGGTTTTTGCGGGTCCGCCTTCCAGCATATCGCACATGAGGCGGATGCGGTTCTGCAATGAGCGGCTGCTGGAACTGAAAATCGGTGAGAAGTACCGGTTCAGGGACGTTGTATACACACCTGTTTTCGCCGCCCACACTGAGGACAGCATGGGCTTCATATTCGAAATTGAAGGAGTCAAAGTCTATTTCACAGGCGACACCTCCCTCAGTGCACCCCTTTTTGAGCATGAAGGAGTTGATGTGCTGCTTGCCTGCATCAACGCCAAGTACGGCAATTTGACCATTGAAGAAGCAGCAGTCCTCTACCGCCGGCTGGGGGCCAAGCTGTTGATCCCCATGCATTACGGCCTGATTCCCAATAACACTGTGGATGTCAGCCTCTTTGTGCAGCATTACGAGGAGGAGGAAATCCGGTGCCTGGTTATGGACGTAGAACAGCACTACTATTTCAAAAAAGCCGGTGAAGTGATCGAGGTCCGGAAGGAAAAGTAAATATCCGCGCAGCCTCTGCCGCCTTGAGCAAAGCCATTTTCAGCGCTCTTTGTAAATAATCCAGAAAAAATTTAAATTCCAAGCAGAAGATTTAGTAAACGCGTCTAATTAGGACATCAGAACTTTTAAAACGTTTCAAATCAACTTTGTGGGCAGTTGGAGGTAGGGGTGTGAAGGCCAGAGACAGTTCTCGCAAAGGGAATCCAAGAAAAAAAGTAACCATCGAAGATGTGGCAGAACACCTCGGTGTATCTAAAGCCACAGTTTCCTTGGCACTAAACGACAGCCCCCTGGTTGCGGAAAAGACAAAGGCAAGGGTCAAGGAGGCAGCCCGCAAGCTTAACTATCGGGCAAACTTCTTTGCCAGCCGCCTGTCACAGGGCACTTCAGCAACCATCGGCCTTTTTGTGCTTGGGGGCGAGGCGGAATCCATCTGGACACTGCCTTCCAGCTGGATGTTCTATCATCCAATCATGCAGGGTGTGGTCCACGAGCTCTCGGCAGAAGGCTACCGTCTGATGTTCGAAGTGGTCCGCACAGAAGAGGCTATGGAAGGCAAAGTGCTGTCAAAGGCAGTTCAGGAAGGTTTCCTGGACGGAATCATCCTCCTTGTCCAGGAGGATATCTCCTACGATTTTGTGGAGATCGCTACAGAAATGGAATTTCCTCTGGTCGTCTTAAACGCGCGCATACCCGCCGATGTAAGCTCTGTCAAGATCGACAATGAGGCCGGGGCGAAAAAGGTGATAGCCCACCTGATGGAGCTGGGGCATGAGCGTATAGCCTATATCGGCGGCCCTGTAAAGGACCTTAACGCCCTGGAAAGGTATAAGGGTGTCATGCGGGGAGCCAGGGAGGCAGGGCTGCCTCTGCGGGATGAATATCTCAAAGTTGGCAATTGGCGGATCGAATCCGGAGAACAGTTTGCTAAGGAGCTCATGGAACTTGACGAGCCGCCCACCGCCATTTTCTGTGCCAACGACCAGATGGCGGTCGGTGCGATCCTCAGCTTACAGGCTTTGGGATACGACGTTCCGGGAGATGTGTCTGTGGCAGGTTATGACAACAGCGAGATTTGCTCCATTATCAATCCGCATATCACCTCTGTCCAGCAGTCTCTTGAGGTAATGGGCGAAATAGGTGCCCAGGAGGTTTTGCGGCTGATCCGCAATGGGGTTTCCCTGGCACGCCACACCAAGCTCGAGCCCGAGCTGGTTGTCCGTGAATCAACCGCTCCATGCAGGGAGAAGCAGGCAAGGTAGAAACAATGGATGATTGAAGGATGCCTAAGCATGCNAGGCTAACATCATCCTCTCTTTTTGGCAACAATATAAAACGGTTTAAATCAATTCTGGCAAATAG
>JGI24708J26588_10001265_pt1 | contig 19975 bp, 20 predicted proteins | sample BioPla1DNA2_FD_26588 | JGI IMG/M metagenome (IMG submission 26588) | reverse complement strand
CGGCAAAATGGGCTAATAATCGCTCAGACTCGGCGAAAAGTGTTTCAAAACTGATACGTTTGCCACGAACCAAATCTAAGGCAACGCGGGAATAACCAACCGCCATGAGTAAAGCAAATACATATGTAGCCATCTTTAGGAAAAAAGCCACAGGAGGAAAATCATATGCTAAGGTACTTGCGATTGTGTTGCCCAGAATTATCGCCAGAAGAATAACGACTTGCACAATAACCAGAACCAAAAAATTTGATAGGGTCAGTCGAAACATGTCCTTTAAGATGGATAGATTGAAGATTTGAGTAATTTTTATTTTCTCTTCCACAATGAACTTATCATCTAAAGAGTCTAATGTCTCCTCTGTTACCGATTCTTCGACCTTAGAAGTGATTATGGGTAGTTGAAGGTCAGCATGGCAGTGCTTGCAGCGCACGGCCTTTTCAGATACTTGTTTTCCGCAATAATGACATTCCTTTATTCTCTCCACTATTTTACTGGCACCCGGTTCAATATGTCTACAGTCGCAACCCTGTACTGCACACCCACCGTTATTATCCCAACAGTAAATATGGTGAGCTGTCTGACACTGGGCACATACTTTTACGCCTTCTTCAACATTAATAAAGCTATGACATACCGGACAATTTGGTTTAGTTGCAGCAGACATCTTTCCACCTCTTTTAAACTTTCAGAATTTACTTTTTATACTTCTACTGTAAATGGAAAGTACCTGCAAAATATGGTAAAAAAGACCCCTCAGTGAGGGGTCAAATATTATAGATTTCCTAAATCTTCTTCGAATTTTTTCGCCAATTGCTCCGGCCAATCGGAAAGGGCATCTAAACGTCCGAAGAAGAAACGTAAGGTGCTGGGCTCTTCGACGAATTTTAACCCGCCAATAAGCTTGCGATTCTCATAGAGCCAAGTAATGCGATCAATCGCGTACTTTAAGTGAGAGAGGGTGTATACTCGTCTGGGAACGGCTAGACGTAATAACTCAAGATCAGCCAAAGTTTCGTTGCCGTGTTCGTCCCTTTGTTCAGATATTGTACCCCGTTCCATACCCCGAGCACCGCTGGCAATGAAAAACGCCGCGGCTAAAGCGCCTGCAGGATATTCTTCTTGGGGAATGTGATCAACAAATGCCATGGCATTAATATGGCAGCCTAATCCGCCGGCGGGAGTAACAACGGGTACCCCGCGCTTTTCAAGTTCATCAACCATATAAGCGATGAATTGAGGCCCTTGGTTAATCATGTCCATATCCATGGTTTCTTCTAACCCAACGGCTATTGCTTCCATCTCCCGCACCGACATACCACCATAGGTTAAAAATCCTTCGTATAGCGGAATTAGTTCTCGCATTTTTAAGTAAACTTCTTCATTGCTTGTACAGATTCCGCCGCCGCGAGCACAACCTAGTTTACGTGCGGAAAAGTAGATTATATCGGATAAATCACTGATTTTACGTGTGATTTCTCTAATACTTAGGTCCTTGCATTGTTCTTCTCTTTCTTTCATAAAGTAGAGGTTATCCGCGAGCAAGCTGGCATCTAAAACCAATAGCAAGGAATTCCGGTCACAAATCTTTTTCACATCTGCTAAGTTTTCGAGGGAAAAAGGTTGACCGCCAATTANGTTGGTNCCNGCNTCCATACGTACAAAAGCAATTTTATCTGCACCATGCTCATCAATTAATGCTTGAAGCTTATCAAGATCCATATTTCCCTTAAATGGATGTTTACTACTGGTATTAAGCGCCTCATCAATGTGGGGCTCAACCACTTTTCCACCATTTAAGGTGATGTGGGCTAAAGTTGTTGTGAAATGATAGTTTGTGGGTACGATCGTTCCCGGTCTGACCAATACTTGAGAAATAATGTTTTCGCAAGCCCGACCTTGGTGTGTGGGTAAGAAATAACTTGTCCCGAAAATTTCGGCGCATGTATCGTCTAGTTTGGTGAAAGTGTGAGAACCGGCATANCTNTCGTCTGCCACCATCATGGCCGCTTGTTGCTTGTCACTCATTGCATTAACGCCACTATCGGTGAGCATATCAATGAAGACATCTGAGTTTTTCAAAAGAAAGGTGTTAAAACCCGCCTCCCTAATTGCCTCTAGTCTTCTTTGAACAGGCACTAGCTTGAGTTTTTGAACAATCTTTGGCTTATGCATCTCCAATGGAATGCTTTCCCCACTGTAAAAATTAATGTTACCCATCTCCATCACTCCTTCTGATTTTTCAAAACAAAAAAAGCCGTCCACATACAGGACGACTTCTAGCCGCGGTACCACCCGGTTTAATCTAAAATAGATTCACTTTAGGGAGCATCACCAATGGATTACTCCTGCAACCGTTAACGCCGGTATACGGCTCGACCTACTTAATTCAATCGGCGACTCCNGGGTGTAACTTCGGCTTCAAGCAATTACTGAGTTTCACCAACCCTCAGCTCTCTACAAACTAATCTTGAAACTTACTTTTTCCCTTTCAACGTCTTTCTTCGTTTAAGTTAATAATAGTATAGGTGATTAGTTNCAGTTTGTCAATGGTCTAATCACCTTAGGTATCTTCTGAAGATTCTAATCTCTCATTACCAAAGCCATTATGGCTTTTTGTACATGCAATCTGTTTTCGGCCTGATCAAAAACTGCTGACTGCAGTCCTTCCATGGCTTCTTCCGAAATTTCTTCTCCTTTATGCGCGGGCAAGCAATGGAGAATGATGGCATCGTCATTTGCATGACCCATTAGTTTGTTATTAATTTGATAGCCGCTAAAGATCCTTTTTCGCTCCAGCATCTCTTCTTCTTGACCCATACTTACCCAAACGTCTGTATAAACTGCTGAGGCACCTTTTACTGCATCCTTCGGCTCCCTTACAATCTCAATATTCGACCCGGTATCTTTGCCCACTTCTTTCGCATAACTCACAAGTGAAGCAGGGGGTTCAAAACCTTCCGGGCAAGCAATGGAAAAATCTAAACCAAATTTAGCGGCCCCGATCATTAAGGAATTGGCCACATTATTGCCATCACCGATGTAGGCGATTTTAAGACCTTCTAATTTATTAAACCGTTCTAGAATAGTTAAGTAATCTGCCATGGCTTGGCAGGGGTGATATTCGTCTGTGAGACCGTTAATAACAGGTATGCTACCCCACTTAGCCAACTGCTCCACATCATCTTGGGCGAAGGTGCGAATCATGATTCCATCTAAGTAGCGGGAAAGAACCCGTGCTGTGTCGGCAACAGTCTCTCCACGACCTAATTGAATATCTTGAGTGTTTAGAAACAGAGGCATTCCACCTAGTTGATAAATACCCACTTCAAATGAAACTCTAGTTCTTGTGGAAGACTTAGCGAAGATCATACCAAGAGTTTTGCCTGATAAAACCGTCTGAAGGCGATTGAGTTTTAGACTTTTCGCCACCTTTAAGATATATAAAAGTTCCTCTGTTGTGTAGTCCTGTAAAGTTAAAAAATCTTTACCTTTAAAACTATTTCCGAGGGATGAATTTAGCAGTTCGTTCAGTTCTGCCATGAGAACACTTCCTTTAAATTAGTTTAGCTGACCAAGTAAGAACCTAAGACTGTAGGGATTCAAAAACCTCTTCTAAAATTCGAAGACAGGTGTCCACATCGTCTTTTGAAATTGTCAAGGGTGGTAAGAAGCGTAGTACCTTTTCCCCTGCGGTTAAGATCAAAAGGCCTTTTTCCCTTGCCGCAGCCACATATTCGCCTGCGGGAACCGCCAGTTCAACGCCTAATAAAAGGCCTAAACCACGCACATTTTTGATTACCGGCCATTTTTGCGCAAAGTTTTCTAGCTGTTCTTTAAAGTAATTACCAACATTGGTACAGTTGTCAATTAAACCATCTTCTATTACTTCGACCGATGCTAAAGCGGCCGCGGTGGCAAGTGGATTGCCGCCAAAAGTCGAAGCATGATCCCCCGGCACAAAAGTGTTAGAAGCACGCTCACCGGTTAACATGGCACCGATTGGAAAGCCGCTGCCGAGGGCTTTAGCTAAGGTTACTATATCGGGTTTTATACCATAATGCTGAAATGCAAACATCTTACCTGTGCGCCCAATACCTGTTTGCACCTCGTCTAAAATAAAGAGTAGATTTTCGTCAAGCACAAGCTTCGCTATACCTTCTAGATAACCTTGGGGAGCAGGGTGCACCCCTCCTTCACCTTGTAAGGGTTCTAGCATGATGGCAACCGTCTGAGCCGATACGGAGTTTTTAAGTGCCTCTAAATCACCGTAGGGTACGACTTTAAAACCCGGTACCAAAGGCTCAAATGCTTCTTGGTACTTGCGCTGGGCTGTTGCTGATAAGGCACCTATGGTTCGACCATGAAAAGAATCTTTGGCCACAATAATCTCGAATGCGCCGTTTTTATTTTCTTTGCCCCATTTACGGGCCAGCTTAATTGCCCCTTCGTTTGCTTCTGCACCACTATTGCAGAAGAAGGCTTTTTTCAAGCCACCGGCAACACACAATTTTTCTGCTAACAATGCTTGATTTGGAATTTGAAACAAATTAGAGCAGTGCAGCAATTTTTCCGCTTGTTTTTTGATGGCATCAACAACCTTGGGATGGCAATGTCCTTGACTTGTGACGGCTATTCCACCTATAAAATCCAGATAACGGTTCCCATCAGCATCCCAAAGATAACAACCTTCACCTTTGACGGGCGCGATTGGTAACCGCCCGTATGTGTGCAAAATATATTTATCNGCCAAAGCTACTACCTGTTCATTCGTCATTTGTTTCCTCTCCTTTGTTTTCATCCATAACTACCATTGTTCCAATTCCTTTGTTCGTGAATATTTCCAAAAGAATGGAGTGTAGTTTTCTTCCGTCGATTATATGGGTTCTTCCAACACCTTTTTTCAAAGCACTAATGCAAGCCTCCACTTTAGGAATCATTCCCTGTCCGATTTTCCCTTGGGCGATTAACTCCTTTGCTTTAGCAATCGTCAAAGATGAAAACAACGAGGTGGGATCGCTAAAGTCTTCATAGATTCCTTCCACATCAGTGAGTAAGATGAGTTTCTCCGCGTTTAGGGCTCCGGCTAACATGCCCGCGACCAAGTCGGCATTTATGTTATAACTTGCACCATCTTCGCCAACTCCCACTGAAGAAACGATGGGAATATACCCTTCGCGATTTAAGGTGTGTAAAAGTTCGGGATTAACCAGCTCAACATCTCCGACGAAGCCAAGGTCAACGTCACTTTCGTGTTTTTTTGCTTTAATTAAGTTTGCATCTTTACCGTTTATACCTACGGCTTTACCTCCATAACCATTAAATAAGGTAACCAGATCCGTATTTACTTTTCCGATTAAGACCATCTGGGCAATTTCCATTGTTTCGGAGTCCGTTACCCTTAAACCGTCTATGAATTGTGGTTCTTTGCCCAAGCGTTTCATCATATTCGATACCTCAGGGCCGCCGCCGTGAACCACAATGGGGTTTAGTCCGATAAATTTAAGAAGAACCAAATCCTGGCATACAGCTTCTTTAAGTTCCTGATTAATCATGGCATTGCCACCGTATTTAACCACTATGGTGGAACCATAAAAACGTCTAATAAATGGTAAGGCCTCTATTAATACACCTGCTTTATCAACACTTGTCATTGCGATCACCCCTTATGTTCTGTAACTTGCGTTTATTTTTATATAATCAAATGTGAGATCGCATGTCCAAGCTGTCGCTTGTGAACTTCCGCTTTGTAAATCCACTTTAAGAATGATCTCAGAATTACTTAAAATCTCCTTCGCCTGCTCTTCACTGAAGTCGATGCCCCGACCGTAGTCTCCCACTTGCAAATCACCTAAGTAGATTTTCACTTTATCGGGATCAAAGTCTGCTCCGCTATACCCCGCGGCGCAGATTATTCTGCCCCAATTAGCATCTTCGCCGAATAATGCGGTCTTAACTAAATTTGAACCGGCGATGCTAAGCGCTACTTTGCTGGCGACTTCATCCGTACTTGCACCCACAACTTGAACTTCAACAAATTTTGTTGCGCCTTCGCCATCTTTGGCAATGGCTTTCGCAAGTTCCGTNGTTACCTGAAGGAGTGCTTCTGAAAATTTGGCGAAATCACTATTTTCTTCGGTGATTTCTTTGTTNTTTGCTTCACCGTTGGCTAAGAGCAATACGGTGTCATTTGTACTTGTATCACCGTCAACTGTAATCATGTTAAAGCTTTTAGCCACCGCAGAGCTAAGGGCTTGTCTCAGAAGGTTTGTGCTTATGGCCGCATCGGTTGTAATGAAAGCTAGCATGGTGGCCATATTCGGATGAATCATACCCGAACCTTTGGCAATACCTCCAAGACGAACTTCTTTGCCATCAAGTTCAAACTTAACGGCATATTCTTTGGAAAATGTGTCAGTTGTCATAATTGCCTCTGCAGCATCTTTGCCTCCATCACCGGAGAGCTTAGGCACGATTTTTTCGATGCCGNAAGCTATCTTATCCATGGGAAGGTTTACTCCAATCACACCCGTGGAAGCCACTAAAACTTCTTCTGTTTTGCAATTAAGATTTTGGGCTACTATAGAAGCCATCTTTTTTGCATCTTGTAGTCCTTGTTGACCTGTGCAAGCGTTGGCATTACCGCTATTGATTATTATCGCCGAAAATTGATCACTGACCTTAAGGTGTTCTTGNCAAANTTTTAATGGTGCGGCTTGCACTAGATTTGTAGTGAATTGACCGGCAACTTTTGCAGGCGTAGTAGTTGCGATTAAAGCCATATCAGGCTTGACTTTCTTTATTCCCGAATGGAGACCGGCAGCCTTAAAACCTTTTGCAACCGTAACTCCCCCTTGTATCTTTTTCATCATGTTACCTCCTATGGATACATGGCCGGCTGGTCTATTCCGAGTTTCTCATCCCAGTCTGCCATGATGTTCATGTTTTGAATTGCTTGGCTTGCGGCGCCCTTTGCAAGATTATCTATGGCCGCTACCACCACTGCCCTATTAACCCTTGGATCGAAACGTACACCGAGCTCACAAAAATTTGAACCNAGCACATTTTTTGTTTGAGGCAAACGATCCTTTGTTAGTACCCTGATAAAATATTCGTCTTTATAAAATTCTTCATAAAGTTTTGTAAGCTGTTCAGTTGAACTTACATCTTTTAGTTTTAAGGTAATGGTGCTTAAGATTCCGCGGACCGCGGGAACCAAGTGCGGTGTAAATGTAATCTTTAATTCTTCNCCCGCTAAGGCACTTAACTCTTGTTCAATTTCGGGCACGTGGCGATGGGTGCCTACACCATAGGCAAGACAATTATCCGCTGCATGGGGAAAATGATACAATGCTCCCNCTCCTCGACCGGCACCCGATACCCCCGATAATGAATCAATTACAATTGTGTCTAAATCGGCTAATCCTGCTTTCATTAAAGGGGCAAGACCAAGAATTGCACTTGTTGGGTAACATCCCGGATTTCCCACCAGGCTAGTGTTTTTAATATCTTTTCGATGGATCTCAGGTAAACCGTAAACTGCCTCACTCATATATTGTGGAGCCTTGTGTTCTATTCCGTACCATTTTGTATAAATATCAAGATCCTTAATTCTAAAGTCTGCTCCAATATCAATAACTTTTTGACCGTTTTTTAGTAATGGTTCAACCAGATTGTGGGCTACTCCGTGTGGAACAGCCAAGAAAACTAAATCGCAATCATCCANATCGGTTGTGTTAACAAATTTTAATGGCAAATCAGGCAGCGAAAGGGATGGAAAGACCTCACTCAATGGTTTGCCCACATGGCTTCTTGAAGCGATTGCCCTTATTTTAGCCCTTGGATGACGAGCCAAAAACCTCATTAGTTCTCCCCCGGCATAACCTGAAGCTCCAACAATTCCAATATTCCACATAATTTATGCCCTCCTTGCAAATCTTAGTATAATTATACTACCATAATGTATAAAATCAACCCCAAATAGATAAGTTCTACAAAAGTTTTTCTCTTTATTACAAATAAAACACAAGCACAAAGAATAGAAAAAAATCATCACCTAGGATTTACCTAAATGATGATTCAATTTAAAATTATACAGATGGATCAGGTACGCGAGGGAATCTTTCAGCGAAATGGTAATATAATTAATTATGGCGTGTTTATTTACCCTATATTAAAACCAGGATCTATTTCTGATTTCTTTAAAGCTTATGCTTTGGATTTTTTCCCTGACTTCTAATATGGATCCGGCGTTTACACTTAATTCATCAATACCCATGGCAAGAAAAGTCTCCGTTAACGAAAGATCTGCGGCCGCTTCTCCGCAAATTCCCACTTTTATGTTTTCCCTATGCGCATTTTCAATAGTTTGCTTAATTAGGCTTAAAACCGCGGGATGACGTGGATTGTGCCAATGGGCTACCTTTGCGTTCATCCTATCAGCTGCCATTGTATATTGGGTTAGGTCATTTGTTCCTATGCTGAAAAAGTCAACTTCTTTGGCAAGTTGATCAGATATGATGGCGGCCGCGGGGATTTCGATCATTATGCCGATTTTAACATCGGGACTAAAGGGAATATAATCTTCGATCATTTCTTGTTTGACTTCTTCCACGATTTCTTTAGCCTGTTTCACTTCATCTAAAGTTGAAATCATGGGAAACATTATTCCTAAACTGCCATGGGCACTAGCCCTTAGCAGTGCTTTTATTTGCGTTTTAAAAACANCAGTTTGTGTTAAACTTACGCGAATTGCCCTGTATCCTAGGAAGGGGTTGTTTTCTTTGGGAATATGTAAATAAGGAACTTCTTTGTCGCCTCCGATATCAAGTGTGCGAATGGTTACCGGTTTACCTCTCATCTTTTCCAGTACAGCCCTATATGCCCTGTACTGCGTCTCCTCGTCAGGTGGAAGTTGGCTATCCATGTATAAAAACTCACTACGAAACAGCCCGATTCCTTCGCCGTCATTTTCTAAAACTGTGTCTACTTCTTCGACGGCACCTATGTTTGCAGCAACCCGAATTTTTACGCCATCTTTTGTAATGCTTTCGGTGCCTATTAGTTTTTGCAGTTTCTTCCGCTTAGCCATATGACTTGCTCGTAATAATTCCCACGTGTCTTTAGTTTCTTGATCAGGATTAATAATCACAGCTCCATTCGTTCCATCAACTATTACTTCATCATCTGATTGAATTGTTTCCAGAAGATTATCAATACCCACAACTGCCGGAATCTGCATGGTTCTTGCTAAAATAGATGTATGGGAGGTTGCACCGCCTTTTTCGGTTAAAATGCCTAATATATTTTCCCTCTCCATTTGCACAGTATCCGATGGCAATAAATCCTTAGCCACAAGNATCGATTTTTCAGTCAATCTAGCCAGCGATGGTTCCTCATTTCCGGTTAGGATAGATAAAAGTCTTCGACAGATATCAATGATATCATCCACTCGTTCCCTTAAATACGGATCTTTCATGCTGGAAAAGTGGGCAACGTATTGATCCTTCACATATGCAACGGCATATTCTGCATTCACTTTGTGGTCAGCAATGGTTCCTTCGATATCATCTATAAAATCTTGATCATCTAACATCATCTGATGAACTTTAAANATAGCTGATTCNTCTTCACCAATATTGATCCGTGCTTTTTCTTGTAAATTTGTAAGCTGACTAATGGCCTTTAATCTGGCATAGTTTACTCTTTGAATTTCCAGCTCAATCGAGTCAACAGATATTTTTTCAATAACTTTATTAGTATCTTTTTTGATAAATACCTTACCTATCCCAATACCCTTTGAGGCACCAATGCCTTTTATTATTGCCATTAATCTAACCCCCTTCATACTCATACTTAAGTAAAGGAAGGCAAAAACCTTCCCTATATTTACAGGTATACCCCAGTCCTTTCCATTTTAACACAGATAAAAGCGAAGGCACAAGTCCCGGTCATTTTTTTGCTTTTTATTAATAAAGTAAAANTTCGGAGGAATAGGCGCTAAAGTGTTGAACACAAGTAGTATGCTACAAAATTATTGGATTTCTCCCGAGAATACTTTTAGTTTTTAGGAGGTTTTTTTATGTCCCTTTTAAATCTAAGTGCTATCGAACTGGCTAAACGAATTCGTAATAGAGAAGTTACTTCTTACGATGTGGTTTACGAACACATTAAGCACATCACCGAGCTTGATCGCACCTTAAACTGTATAGCCGAACAACGATTTGAAAAAGCTTTGGCAGAAGCAAAAATCGCAGATAAACAACTGAAAGAAGGGGAAAGCGTTGGTAAACTACATGGTGTCCCCATCAGCATAAAAGAAAACTTTGATGTGGAAGGTATGTATACTACCGGTGGAATTCCTTATAAAAGGGAAGCAAGAGTAGAAGCCGATGCCCAGATTGTTCATAGACTAAAAAACGAGGGTGCCATTATTATTGCCAAAACAAATACCGCGGCTCTTCTTTACTATCACGAGACAGATAACGCTTTATACGGAAGAACTTCTAACCCATGGGATATTAGCCGCACTTGCGGTGGTTCTAGCGGTGGCGAGGGTGCCATGGTCGCTGTGGGCGGCTCTGCTGTTGGTGTAGGCTCTGACTTCGGTGGTTCAATTAGAATACCCGCACATTATAATGGAGTTATTGGTTTTAAGAGCGGAAATGCCCAAGTATCACAATATGGTTCTTTTCCCTTTCTAAATCATCCTTTGCAGGCCCGCATGGTTGGAATCGGTGCTTTGGCAAAAACAGTTGATGATGCTCGCATGATAAATGAGATTATTGCTAAGGAAGTGCCACAGGAAATGGATGTGGAGGATTTTACAATCGTTGTTCCCTTGAAGTCAATAAAGTATCCGATAGATAGGAAAACCGATGCAGTACTCCGTAGGGTCATATATCGGTTAGATGAAGACTTTACAATTCTTGATGAACAACCACCCCGCTACACACAATCTGCCGAGCTATGGCAGAAGATAATGTGTATCGATGGAGCCGCCGAAATGGCCGAAACCGCATTTGGTTTTAAACCGGTAAATATTAAGCAAGAATGGATCAGAAGCAAATTCGTTAAAGACCACGAAGTTCATAAATATTTGATTTGGGCTTTAGTTGCAGCNGAAATGTTTAAACCATCTGATAAGGAACTTAATAAAATTGAACAGACCCTGCAAAAGGGCGATGAAAAGTTAGCAACCTACTTAGAAAAGAAAATTATAATATTGCCCGTTTACCATCGGGCCGCCACAAAACACGGAGAAACATATTCAGACATATTTTCTGTAACAAAGACCTATAAGCGCTATATGCCTTTTCTTGCATACGCTAATACTTGGGGGCTGCCATCATTGACTATTCCCATTGATGATACTAGAGAAGGTTTGCCCGTTGCCGTTCAGGTTATTAGCAAAGTGGGCAATGAAGATGCCATCTTTAAAGTTGCTACCATCTTAGAAAGATCATTTAGAGGTTATGTGAGATGCACGAGCTTAAATAAAGCAGCTAAACTGAATAAGAGCTAAAAAAAGAAGGGCTAAAGGTGCTCTTCTTTTTTATCGTAATTTATGGCTATAAAGCGGGATCCACCATATATTCCCCTTGCTTTTTCACCACAATTTGGCTCTTACACATTTGGCAGGTGATTGCGGGAGAATTAAACAAGGGTGACATGTTAATCAAATGATTACACTTTTTGCATTGTATGGTCTCCCANCCCGTGTTTTTCCTGATATAAACTTGCTTTCCTTCCGGATCTACATCTGATGGCGAATCTATAGAATCAAAATTGACAACATAGTTCTCCATCTTGCATTTGGGACAGGTAACTTTATTTTCTTTGAAATTCGGAGGAATCTTCATTTTTAATCCACAAGAACATTCAATAAAGATAAAACTATTCTGAGCCCGTATATAGTCCATCATCTTGCTTTGCGAATTCACTTCAACATCCGAACTTTTCTCTCGAATTGCAAGCTCCGTTTCTTGTCTTGAAGCAAGCGTCATTGCGATAGGGGGAATTAATGGGCCACTTTTCTTAGTAACTCGGGCATAGGCGTCTTGATAGCTTACTAAACCTGCCCCTTTATTCATACCGCGTAAAATGGCAATCCTATCCTCTGTTCTTGGATGGGTACTATAATTAAGCAAAGAATCGGTGCTTCTCAAGGGGTTAACTATAAACATGGGCCCCGTTAGACTATTGGCATTACGAATAAAAGAACTCATGGAGATCTTCTCTAAGGCAGATGCTAAACCTTCGGGATAGCGNGTTAAACGGGCGGCTGAAGCATCGGCCAAATANTCCCTTTTTCTCGATAGGGAAAAATAAAATAACATGGCGAAAAAAGGACCAATAATGGAAACAAGTATTAAAAGCAGGAAAAGAAGGGCTCTTAGACCGCTTGAGTTTGAAGATGAATTGGAGCTGGATTTAGATTTAGATCTAGATCTGGAACCGGATCCGGAGCTAAAACGAGAACCGCCTACAAAACGACTGGCCCGCAGAGACATTCGCGAAAGCATCTGAATGGAACCGAGCATTGTTGCGGCAAGAGTCATATATAAAGTGTCACGGTGATAAATATGAGATAATTCATGGGCAATAACCCCTTGTAACTCATCGCGATTTAGATTTTCCAGAAGACCGGTTGTTACTGCTATCGCCGCATTTTCTTCTTTAATACCCGTGGCAAAAGCATTTAATGACGGAGTGGCAATAAGATATATTTTGGGCTTGTAGTTTATATTAGCCGCAAGACACATCTCCTCTACAACATTATGAAGTTGAGGGTGCATTTCTTTTGACACAAGATAGGTATTGTTAGTCTTAAGAAGAATCGATTCACCTTTTGTAAAACTAACAGCCGCAAGAATTGCCCAAACCACAATAGCAAGAAGAATACCTACCCAGAACCTTTCGAAGAATACTTCACCAATTAAATACCCAAGGGTCAATAGGATTAGGGCCATGCAGGCAAATAAAAGGACTGATTTTTTTTTGTTTAGACGAATCAACTCCCACATCATAGACTATAAACCCCCTTATCGAAAACTAACTTTAGGCGTTTCCCTTTCAGCTTCTTCAATTTCGTAATAAGGTTCGGGCCTGAAGTTAAACATGGAAGCTATAACATTTGTTGGAACCGTATCAATTTTGTTATTCAAAAATAATACTTGATCATTATAAGCTTGCCTTGAAAAAGCGATCTTATTTTCAGTTGAAGACAACTCTTCTTGCAACGATAAGAAAGTTTCGTTGGCCTTTAACATCGGATAATTTTCTACCACTACTAGGAATTGGCTGAGCGCTTTTCCTAATTCACTTTCTGCATTAATTTTTGATGGTACATCTTGGGCATTCATTGCTTGAGAGCGAAACTTTGTTATATTCTCTAAAATGGCCCTTTCGTGATCCGCAAATCCTTTAACTGTTTCAACAAGATTGGGAATTAAATCATGCCTACGCTTTAGCTGCACATCGACCTGGGCCCAAGCATTTTTAACCTGGTTTCTCAATCTGACCAATCCGTTATATAGACCCACAACCCAAAACACTAAAACAAGTACAATTACTGCAAACGCAATACCAATCATCTTTTTTCCTCCCTCGCTTTATTTTTTTTGAAATATCTCCTTAAAAATCGATAATATCTCAGATTCTGAATGCAAACTTTCCTCTAACAATAAATCTAATTCACCTTGATCAAACCACAATCCACCATCTTCCTTAGGACACCGATCTAAAATAAGCATGGTATCGCCTAGCCAATAAACCTTATCCATTCTTTTAGTACAAATAGGACATCTTAAGGTGGGTTCGTTTAGTAAATCGATTTTTTTTACTTTCTCCCACGCTAGCGCATCTTTTTGACCCATGATTTGCTCCAGTTCACCATTATCGAGCCATACTCCACCGCAACTGAAACAATGGTCAACTTCGACACCACTTAGTTCTAAAATAACCATTACCGCTCCGCAGGACGGGCATTCCATCAGTAATCACCTCGATTTTCCCCTTTATAGTTCTATAAATCCCTTTTTTTCCCTCCTAAATTCGGTAAATATTAACTATATTTTACTGTTATTCTTAAAAAATTCTATATTTTCATTTTCGTGTTTCTTTACTATAAATTCCTTTTAATATATAATTAAATTAATACCCACAATATTCCTAGCGGAAGAAAGAGGTGCAACATGAGGTCAATCAGATTACGCTTGATAACAGTATTCACCGCCGTTATTATCATTGTAAACTTATCTCTGGGCATAGTTGCCATCAGCATGTTTAGCAATCGTGTTACACAAGATACGTTTGACGATCTTTCGTGGGGAGAAAAAGTTGAGTTTTTTGAACAAGAAGCCCGTTCTAGGGGCTATAAAGCTTTTGTCTTAACGGATTTTAATGGTACAGGAAAGACCTTAAATGCCGAGGGAAGCGCAACTCGCGTAGAGTCCGAGGCTTTTTTTCGCCAAGCCTTGCAGGGTCAGCCTATTCTATCTGATGTTATAATCCACAAATCCACAAATGAGACAGATTTGATTTTTGCCGTTCCGATTATTAGGAACACTAAAATAGATGGTGTATTTTATGGAATTTGTGATGGAATGCTACTGAGTAATCTCATTAACGATACGACTTATGGGTAGACATGTTATGATGAATATGTTTATGAGGGAAGCGAAAGATATGTCGGTTTTGCACCTGTGGAAGGAACCTCTTTAGTTTTAGTTACCGCGATGATGGCGTATAAAGCTAAGCTTAAAGTGTCTGCTCCTAGAAATGTTTTGGTTGGGATTATAATTGGAGCGATCCTTTTAGGAGCGGTGGCGACTTATATTTTAAGTAATTCCATTGCCAAACCCATTCAAAGCCTTGTGCCCATTATGGAAGATATTGCCCAGCTTGATCTAGTATTCGATGAGTCTTACGAAGCCATAAAATATCTGAATAGAAAAGATGAAGTCGGTCAGGTTACTAGGTCAGATGATTGGTGATTTGGTGCAAAACACGGCCCAATCTGTACGCATCATGGTGGAAACCAATGATCAAGTGCAAACCGGTTCGAAGCTCCTAACCCAGACGCAAGAGGATCTTGACAATATCACCAGCAAGGTTGAGGAAACGAATAGAATAATTCATGATATCACAGTTGCCATTGAAGATATGCAGCAAGGTAGCGGTAATATCGCAGCGGCCACTGAAGAACAAGCAGCCTCAATGGAGGAAATCGCAAGTACTACCGGGAATGTTGCGCAAGCGGCAGATAATCTAAGAAGCATTATAGCTAGATTCAAAGTCTAATCACAAAGAAGCTCAAAAAGCCACTTAATTATTTTTAGGTGGCTTTTTTGTTAGATTTTTGCTAATCATTTAAGGTGCAATATTATACAATACTAAAATAATATTGATAATGGAGGATTATGGTTAAAGTATGCAGAAATTTAGAGACAGGTAAGGAGGTAAAGCTAATGCCACAAAGTAAGACCATTTTTCTTTTCTTAGTATTGTTTTTAATAATCTGTACATCTGTTGAGGGTGCATCTAACCGCAAAGTATTTCTCAACGAAAAAGATATGCCTCTAGAATATCCTGTCATGTTTAAACTCGGGAGAAACCTAATCTCCCTCAAAGACATTGCAGCCATTCTGAAGCTAAATATTAGGCAAGAAGAAAACGATGTGATTCTCCTTGAAAAGGGCCCCACATGGTTAAGATTGACTCCCGGTAGCACCACAGTTGCGGTAAATGGTGAAAATAAAGTTTTAGCAATAGCCCCTCAGATTATCAGCAAGACTGTCTATGTTCCAATTCGTTTTGTTGCAGAAACCTTTGGGTTTGAAGTTAAATGGAATGAACAAAAGATGGCGATCCTATTATCACCTGATCCGACCTTTAAGCCTTCCGCGGAATACAGCATTGTGAACCGAACAGAACTTCAGCAAACTCACAACTTACATTCTTGGTATGANCAAAACCANAAAATTAGGGGCATTTATTCCATGGAACTTGATCTTGATACTTACGTTCTAATTTGCGTTGGTATGAAACCAACCGGAGGTTATTCAGTACAGATAGATCGGGCTTTCTTGCTCGAAGAAGATTATCTATATATTATTGCAGAGATTATTGAGCCAAAACCAACTGATTTAGTTACCATGGCTCTAACGTATCCACATGTCCTTTTGAAGTTCTCTAACCAAACATTTTCAGCCATTGATGGCACCATCGTACGATAACTCAAAAAGACCCATCGTCGTTCTGAAGATGGGTCTTTTTATTTTTGGAAACAAGCTGTGAGATTAAGATTAGTCTAGATTAAATCTCGCTTCATTTAGACGCTCCAATGCATCCGAATTTCGCATGTTTGGATTACCTTGAGCATAATCAAAGGCGGTTAAGCCTTCANCCGATACCAATCTAGGATTAGCACCTGCATCCAAGAGTCTAATGACAATTTGAGGGTTAGTATTATAAGCGGCAGCAAACATCAGAGGTGTAAAGCCTTTGTATTTATCTTTAACATTTAGTTTTGCGTTTGCTTTAATTAGAACATCGAGCATTTCAGGATTATCATTCAAGCGAGCGGCTGTCATTAATGGTGTCAAACCTAAAATGTCTTCGGAGTTAACATTAGCCCCGGCTTTCAAAAGCACTTCTAATATTTCGGGAATCTGACCGTACCGGGCAAAATCTGCCAAAGGAGTTCGCCCTAAACCATCCGGTTCATTGGGGTTAGCGCCGCCACGAAGCAAAGCTTCAAGAACTTGATNGTTTTCATTGTATTTCAAAGCATAGTTTAGTGCAGTATATCCCGAATCATCCCAGCGATTAACGCTTGCACCTGCAGCAATCAAAGTGTCTATTACTTCTGGATAGTAATTATTTTTTGCTGCCAAAATAAGCGCTGTCTCACCTGTATTACTACGGGCATTAACATCTGCCCCACCTTTAANTAAAGTTTTTACAACATCATTTGTATTATTTTCGGCTGCATACATTAGGGCTGTTCTTCCATCGGATCCTACGGCCGTTGCATCTGCACCGGCATCCAACAGAATGCTCGTAACCCAGTTTTCCCTGTTATATTGTGCAGCAATCATTAGAGGAGTCAAATCGTCTTCATCGCGCACATTTACTGATGCACCCAACTCCACAAAAGTCTGTACAACTACGGGATTTTCATTATACCTNATAGCAAACATCAAGGGCGTCCAGCCATCTTTATACCGGGTATCGATTCTTGCTCCTGCCTCTACCAATGCATGAACAATATCCGGATATTCATTAAACCAGCCTGCTAACATCAGTGGTGTTAGACCGTGCCTATCTTGATGTATTTCGGCACCGGACTTTAAAAGTGTTGTTATAATGTCCACATTTTCGCTAACCGCTGCAGCATATAACATTGGTGTCCAATCATCATCGGTTTTTTCGTTAACATCGCCCCCACTAATAATAAAAGCCTGCAGTTCTTCTACTCGGTCATAGTCTATTGCTTCGAAAATATCGTAAGCAAGTACATTAGCTGAGAATGCAAAACCGAGAATAGCAAAAGATAGACAGACCGCTAGGAAAAGCCTAGTTCGTTTCATTTCTTACCCGCTCCTCTCCCTCTACCAAGAAAACTTATTAAACCATTGCTTAAATAATNGCAAAGGCATGTGTTCACAGAACTGAATTTTAGAAGATAACCTTAACTTAATCCAATTTCTTCTTTGCCAAAATCAGCCTATTTTATTTCATTCAACGGAATAAGTCCTAAATCCTTCCAATCGTTAGTTTTTTAAGCATCTTATGGCAAAACAAGATAAAATCTAAATTNAAATACCAAATAAACTGCCAAACAGCGGCAATTAGATCAAAGAAAAAGATCAAAAATACTTTTTAATTTATTTTCACTTATGTCATATGTATTGTTATAATGTATTTGGTTATAACCTAAGGCTGCTTCATAAATTCACCTCTCAACTTCAATTTATCATATTTGATTTCTTAAACGCTTCGACTAGTATAGGAATTAATATTATTTGCAAAATAATACCGGGCAAAGCGTTAACAAAAGCACCGGCCACAAAAATTTGCCAAGAGAAGTTAAGTGTACCAAAACCCAGAAGCGCAAACCTTACAAGCCCCCAAACTAACCGCCCGGCAAGCATAGAAAGAATTAGATTAAGCAAAGTAGGCAATTTACGTAAATACCCGGTGAAAAATCCATACGTGGCTAACTCAAATGCCATTACCGTAGCCCCCGGAAATAACAGCGGCATTCCAAACAAATAACTTCTCAGTAGAGGAGTTATAAACCCAACTAAAGCGCCTAATGGCCCACCGCATAAGAAACCGCTAAGTAACACAGGAATATGCATGGGAAGTAAGCTTTGACCAAGGGCGGGAACCTGGGCCGTAAAAAAAGGTAAGACCAATCCTAATGCTATTAAAGATGNTGCAAAAACTATTTTTCTAATCTCCTTAAACATTAAATGCTCTCCTTTTACCAATTAATATCTGTTGAAATTGCTTCGATTATTTGCTTAAAGTCTAGGAAATCCTTTTATAGGAGCCGGCTTTATCTCTTTGATATAATTGAAACTTATTATTTTAATCAATCTGGAGCCTACATAATGACTATTCTTCAAGTTTCTGAATCTTCCTGCATAATGCTGCAGGGAAAGCTTGAGTTCTATCGAAACAAAACTATAGATTTAGTAAGGACGTGGATCAAATGATTCTAACAGTGACTTTAAATCCTTCCATAGACAAAANTTACATCGTTCAAAACTTCAAGTTAAATGGAATCCATAGAGCACAAAAGATGATGGCCCTTCCCGGTGGCAAAGGCATTAATGTATCCCGTGTTCTCCATTCTTTAGGTGTCCCTACTAAAGCAACGGGCATTGTGGGGGGCTTTACCGGAAAAAAGATTGAGAAATTCTTAAAAAAAGAAAGTGTCCCGTATAGTTTTGTCCAAATCCGCGCGGAGTCAAGAACTAATATCTTAATACTTGATGAGTTCAGTGACATGCATTGCGAAATTAACGAACAAGGACCTAGTATCCCTGTGGGTGCTTGGGATCGATTATATATTAAATTAAAGGATTTAGCACCCTCCTGCAGCTGGGTTGTCTTTGCAGGCAGTCCTCCTTCGGAAACTTCGCCTCAAATTTATTACCGCCTTATTAAGCAGGTTCAAGAGTACGGAGTAAAGGTGGCCCTTGATACGAGGGGAAAATGGCTGGAAGAAGGCATTAAAGCTAAGCCCAACTTCATCAAGCCNAATTGGGATGAGTTTCAGGAACTTGTTGGTCCTGTTCATTCCACTGTACATGCGTTTCAGCAAGCGCGCCGAATAGAAGCACGGGGTGTAGACACCATTATCATTTCCACCGGATCCAATGGGGCTCTGGCAATCCATGATGGTCAATCGTATTGCGTGAGAAGCCTTCCTAAAATAGAAGTTGTTAGCCCTGTGGGAAGTGGNGATTCCTTAGTTGCCGGATTCTTAGCTAAATTTAGGAACGGTTCAGACTTCCCGGAAGCCTTACGCCACGGTTTGGCGTTGGGATGCTCCAACGCAACAAACTTCGGAGCCGGACTTTTCGATCTCGAAGAAGTAAATAGCTTGTCCCAACAAATCGATTTAGATGAACTACCTTACTAAATACTTAACCTACAGCCAAAAACCCTCTAGCCAATTAAGGCCGGAGGGTTATTTTAACGGGTGTCGCATTACTTATATTATCACCTACGGGGCAACGACTTTCCACAACTTCCAACCAAGTATCAAGCTGTTCTTCGCTTGCATCACACTTAGCTTTCAGCTTTATGCGAATTTCCTGAAAACCTGCCCTTGCAGTGGTATCTTTACCTGAAAACTTGGCAGGATCTAAATCCCCTTCCAGTTCCATACTTATGCTTTCTAAATTGAAACCCATCTCTCGAGCAACTACATGCCCGACTACATTAATTCAACCGCCCA
>JGI24708J26588_10001264_pt1 | contig 19975 bp, 15 predicted proteins | sample BioPla1DNA2_FD_26588 | JGI IMG/M metagenome (IMG submission 26588) | reverse complement strand
ACCACCCTATCCAGCATAAAGGATGAAGTAAGCGGTGCAGTAAGCTCAGGAGCAGCCAAGCTAAAGGAAACAATAAATGAAAATGTAAATAAGATGTTTTCTGATACAAGCAAGGAGGTATTTATGAAGAGGATAATAAAAGCAATATCATCAATTTTTCTTTTCGGTATTCTTTCTATTTCAGCAGCTGCCATTGGCGATGGTAATATGGACGGTGGCGGTGGTGGAAATCTAGGTGAAGGAACTAGCAAAAATATTTGGAGCGAAAAGGACGCACAAGGCAATAGACGTGAGGGTATGCGTGTCACGATAGTACATAAGGATACAAAAAAACAATTAGGAAAAATAATAGACTATACCAATACATCAACTGTCACTAATTCAACCTCATTCCCCTTGTCAAATGTAATTCATTTTGGCAAGAAATCAAAGCTAGACTACAAAAACGGTGCAAGTCTATCCCAACAAGTCGGCGGATATGAATATATCAAAACTGAAAGCAGTTGGAGATTGCCAAGTATAATTGTTACAGGAGGCAATGCTCAGGCTATCGAAAACTATTTTACAACTGAAAATATAGTGAGGAAATTAGCAGAACATGCAGGAGTTAATTATGATACCTTGACTAACGGTAACTACAAGCTGCTAATAGAGCCACTACTTTTTGTTGTATATGAAGGCTATGCATATGCCATGACACCAACGGAATTAGCTTTGCTTGATAAAAAATTTAATGGAGATATTAGAAGTAAGCTACGACCTTTAACTCACAATTTGCACCCATTTTCTTTATATTTAAAAACTGCTGATTTAGGTTTTACTGCCTATAAAGGTTCAACAAGCGATGGTACATATCCCAATAATGACCAGATTATTTCTAATCTTGGACTTGGAATTGTTACTTTCCCACCAAAGCTTACGAATAGAATAGAAACATCTATCCAAAGCATTACTATCAAAAATGCTGATGGAACTATAAATTCAAAATCCAATCCTGCCCTTATTGGTGAAAAGGTTAATGTAACGGTCGTTTATAAAAATGACAGCAGTAACAAAACAAGCTTTCCATACGGATTTTATCAAGACTCTAAAAAGCTAGCCGGTGCTGCAAATGCTAATGTAGGCACAGGCAAAACATTAACAGCTACATATGGTGTTACTGTCAAAGAGAGGCTAGAAACAATACGTGCTGAAATAAATTATGCTAATAGAAATAATGAAACAAACCCAAATAACAACAGTAAAACTACTACTGTTTATGCTGAAAAATTAGAAACATCAATTCAAAGCATTACTATCAAAAATGCTGATGGAACTGTAAATACAAAATCAAACCCTGCTATTGTCGGTGAAAGAGTTAATGTTATTGTTGTGTACAAAAATGACAGCAGTAACAAAACAAGCTTTCCATACGGATTTTATCAAGGCTCTAAAAAGCTAGCCGGTGCTGCAAATGCTAATGTAGGTACAGGCAAAACATTAATAGCTGTATATGGGGTAACTGCTGAAAAGGCAGAACAAATAATACGTGCTGAAATAAATTATGCTAATCGTTTTAAAGAAACTGATCCAAACAACAACGATAAGATGGTAACACTATATGCTATAAGCAGTGAAACATCTGTGCAAGATATTATCATTACAAACGAACAGAATAATGAAAAAAATACTGATGTCAATATAATTTATAGTGATACAGAGGCTAAAATATCCGTTACCTTTAAAAATGAAAGCAAAGTACAAACCGAATTTAAAGCTGAAGTTTGGATAGGCAACAGTACAGCCACAGGTAAAAAGATATTTGATGATTTTATAACAATACCTATTAACGGTACAAGAAAAGTAAACATTACTTATGAGGTTGATGGCACTGAAACAATCGTTACTGCTAGAATAAATTATGAAAATAAAGATGACGAAATCAATCCTAACAACAATCAAAAAACCTCGCCTATTTACACAAGGGTACAAAAAGATGGAAAAGGAAAAACACAGTATACTTACCCTACTGACACATGGGTGATTACACCAATTACCGTATATAATCAAGGCGGTAATATCACTATGTATAAGCCACTAGAAGTTAGTTCATTTGGATATTTTGGAGGCATGACATTAAAAGATATTGTTATACCAGCTGGTGAATCGCAAGTTGTATGGATAAAATGGAAAACCCCAGCTGAAGAATGTAAAACAGGATTGACTTTTAATATATCTTCTGGTGGCAGCAGTGCTGTTTTTTATGATGGAGAAAAACGAGAATTTGTAAAATCGATAGATGTTTATACTGAAATAAAAAATGATACAGCTGAAAACACTCCGCCGGACCCTACTGTTCATGATTTACCAAAAAAATTCGATTTTTCAGCAGCTAATCTAGACAATGCAAATAATAAGTTAAGCGAAAGTAATGTTATATCTTCAAATTCATGGACTGTTTGGTGCATAGAATACACACAAATAGATGAAACCACTGCTGAATATGAATATTTTCAAAGAGAATATCGTTCTGAATTAGTTATTGATGAACTAAAACTTGTACCAAGTCGCAGAAATCCCACAGCATACGAGAAAAGCTATAATACGTATATGAAAAGTGGATATGGTGTTGAATTACAAGCGTCAACAATGATAAAAACAATAATTATTGACAGAAGAACAAACAAGATAGTATCTCAAGTAAATTCTTATGAGCCATCTGCAGATGATAACAGCGTTGTTGCAGTTTCACAAAGTGCAAGGACATACTTCCCTGAATTTTCTTTTCAGTTATACGATAGGTTATTAAAACAAGTAGATGGTAATTTCACATTTAAAAACAATATATACAGCATGTTTACAGACCCTGTACATTTCACCCCTATATGGTATCCTGATACTCCTGAATTTGATAACGATAATTTAGGATATAGAGTATATACAAAATTTTACCATGCATACACTCCTGCAGGTGAGCTGAAAGCAAACGGATATAGCAATAAGCTATATATCGAAGGCAATGTATATGATGATTGGCACGTCGGCCCAGTAGGTGTGGAGTAATTTGAAAAAATATATTTTTTATGGTTTTTTTATATTTAATAACAGAAAGGATTTTAAAAATGCAAACACAATTAATATTACTTGGAATCATTCTACTCCTTGCAGGAGCAGCTGCACTTTATTTTAAGTTTCCTCATATTTTTAGCAGGAAAAACCTTGAGGAAGAAAACATAAGCGAAAAAACTGCTCAAGAATTTGTAAATGCCAGAGATTTAGGCGAAAATTGTATGTATACTATTGATGGTGGTATTTTTGTTGCAATTAAAATTGAAGGATTATGCCTTGAACTATACAATAATGGTGAACAGTATAGTATAAGTAAACAGCTGTCTGCTGGATTATCAAAGGTGAAATATCCTTTTAAGTATTTGTCAGTGTCACGCCCAATAGATATTTCAAAGGCTATGGATGACTATGCTAATTTATATGACCAAGCGATTGGAGGAAAAAGAGAAATTCTAAAAGAAGAAATGATAGAGATTAATGAAATGGTAATGTCTGGTGAAACTCTTGAAAGGCAGCACTATATTATCGTTTGGAATTATGGTGCTGAAGCTGAAAATGATGTAATAAGAAAAGCAAGAGAAATAGCTAAAGTTTTTAATGACGCTGGAATCAATGCTGACATAATAGATAAGAATGGTATTACTAAGCTTACTAATCTTGTAAATATTCCTGCATATGTTCATTTAGAAGATACATCTGATATACAAACAACAATATCCGTTTTGAAAGGAGTAACTGTATGAAAACAAACAATAAAAAAGAAATACAGGAACAAATAAACACTGCTTTACAAAGCATTGTTACACCAGTAGGTCTAAATTTTGAAAAAAACAAATTTTCTTTAGGCGAAAACTATTGCAGAATTTATGCAATAGTTAAATATCCTGCTGAAGTAGATTATGGATGGTATAGTAAAATTACAAATATCCCCGGAACCATTGTTGCTATAAATTTTACTCCGCTTAATAAATCAGAGTTTTTAAAAGCAGTATCAAATAATACTCGACAGAAAAGAAGTGAACAATTTGAAGCTAAAAGTGTTGTAGATCAAGTTAAAAGTAGTAAAATTGTTGAAGACAGTGTTCAAATTATAAAAGATATTGAAGTAAGCGATGAGTCAGCTGGTCTTTTCTCAACGTTAATTATGGTTATGTCTAGAGATGAAGAGGATTTTCGTGAAAAATGCTCTAGAACAGAAAGTATTATTAACAGCTTAGGCTGTGTAGTAAGAATACTATCTCATCTACAAAAAGAAGCTTATCAACATATATCACCAACATATAAACAAATTAAGTATGTTTCCGATGTGGCCAATAGACCTTTTTTAGTATCTACTTTTACGGGTGGTTTTCCTTTTGCTAACTCAGGATTTTGTGATAATACAGGTTTTTACTTAGGACGTAACGCAGATGGCGGTATCGTCCTTTTTGACCTTTGGAAGAGAGATGACAAGCGTGCTAACAGCAGTATAGTTATCATAGGTAAGTCGGGTATGGGTAAATCTACTTGCATAAAGCATATCATTCGTTCAGAATTTGCACGTGGCACAAAAGTTATTATTATAGATCCTGATGGTGAATACAAAGAAATGTGCCTAAACGAACAATTCAAAGGAAATTGGATTGATGTTTCAGGAGGACGTGGTGGAATAATCAACCCATTTCAAATTCGCCCAGCTCCTCGTGATGAAAACGAAGAAAGTGAAAGTGCTGATGATAAAAAAAGCATCATGCCTGATTTAGCTGTGCATTTGAAATACCTTCAAACCTTTTTTAAGCTCTATTTGCCTGATATAACTGATAAGCATAAATCAGTTATAGATAAAGAGCTTGTAAATTTGTATGAAACGTTTGGTATTACGTGGACAACAGATATTCGCAGCTTTAATAATGAGGACTTCCCAACTTTTTCTGATTTTCACAAATTGCTAAAAGAAAAGCATGATACCATAGAAGAACATAAGGAAATATACTCTGATTTGATACTGTATCTTGAAAGTGCCGTTTCAGGTGCTGATCAATGGCTTTGGAACGGACACACAACTATAAAACCTGATAATGATTTCATTGTACTTGATACACAGTCAGTATCACAGATGTCTGGTGGTGTACTTGCGGCTCAGTACTACAATGTACTTTCGTGGTGTTGGGAGCAGATGTCCAAGGATAGAACTGAAAGAGTGCTATTAGTAGCAGATGAAGCATGGAAAATGGTAGATGCTAAATGTCCTGAAAGCTTAAAATTTCTCAATAACACTTCAAGAAGATGCAGAAAGTATGAAAGTGCTTTAGTGATTGGTTCACAGTCAATTGTAGAATTTTTAAATCCAGAGGTTAAAACTTACGGACAGCCGGTGCTTGAAATGCCATACTTCAAAATAATTTTTGGTCTTGCTGACCGTTCACTAGATGAAGCAAAAGAACTATTTGCATTAAATGAAGCACAATACGATTTAGTATCATCTCAAACACGTAGGACAGCTCTTTTTAAGATAGGTTCTCAATCAATAAAGATAAAATTTGAGTTATCACAAAAAAGGTTGCAAAGCTTTGGTAAAGGTGGAGGTAGATAAATGAAAGCTGTTTTAATCAGAGCTTTATCAAAAGTTTTTACTGATAAAAAAACATGGAAAATTATTGGTGCCTTTACAATTGGCTTTTTCTTAATTATTGCTTTATTCTTTTCAACCTTCATTTCCATGATAACAGGTTTCTTTGGTATGTTTACTTTTAATAATCCGCAAAAAAGCTGGGATAAAATAAAAAACAATGTAAGCAAAAGTATTGACAAGCTTAATGAATCAAAGCAGGATGATGTTAAAGACACTATATATGAATTTATGCCTAATCTTAATTTTGAGCTAAAGAAAAATTCTTTAGCTCAAAAATATGAAAATCATTCATTAATTTTCGATACTCAAACAATGAATAAAATTAATTCATTTATCAGTGATGTTAGGTTATCCTTGTATCGTGAACAAAATGATGAGTTTTACTCTTTGTTATCTAACAATAACATAACCGGCTTTAATTATGAAGATTTATATGAAAATTATGCTTTTAGATTTAATAGCAGATTAATAAATGTAGATGAATATACGGATAATACCAGAAATTTTATAAATGCAGTAATTGATAATAACAAAACAACAATTGATTACAAGACAGAAAAAATTAATGACCAAACGACTTATACCATTAAAACTGAAAACAAAATATTAAAAGTTATATTTGATGGAAATAACGAAATCAATGTGCCTCAATTTTTGGCGATGTATCAGACACGTGTTTTATACGATACTATGAACAGCGTAAATAGTGATAACGCTGATGAAATCAACAGTGACATTGAAGAAGTACTTAGTTATGCCGATAAAGAAGATTTAGATGCCGCAGATGATGACTTATGGAAAGGAATACAAGGAGAACAAAGTGATAGCTTTAATATAAAAACATTTAATACTTCTGCACTAACTAAAATTATAGGTAGTTCAGAGTTAAACTATAATTTAAAAACGGAAAAATCTACTGACCAAGGTATTGAAATATTAACGATAACTGTTAAATCTCCTACAACAGAAGAGTGGTTTGAAATTTTCGGAATTACTGAAGAAAAAAAATCGACATATGAAAATAATTTAAGTACTATTAAACAAACGCTATCTGAAGCTAACATCAGAAGTGATCAACAAACAATAAAAACCTCTTCCTTAATCGATGAGTCTTTTTTCTCGGAGTTCCAAGGTATACTTAACTCTCCTGTAAATTCATCCTACATAAAGGATATTACCTCATTCGGTGAGATTGATGATATTCATCAAAAAAGTATATCTGGTATAAAATCATATACTTGGGAGGAAGGATTAACTTATAAACTAACATCTACTACTACACCCGTATATGCCAAATTAACCGATCAATCATATATAGAAGATGTAATTGTAACAGATGCATGGGATATGGATAATCATGACATAATACTGGACGAACCTAGTTATACATATAACAGGTGTGCAGTGCAGCTAGCAATCATTATTAATGTTAGGGATTTCAAAAAAACTTATGGCTATGATTTTCCAAAAATATATGATGTTAATGGTGATGAGTTAAAGCCGAGCAGCAATAAAATAACGTTTTTAATAGAATATAATGGGCTAAAATCTCTTGCTCAAATAAATGAAACACACATTGGAAAGTCAGTAAAACAGCTAATGAGCAAAGGTATTACTATTGGTTATGCGAATGATGGTAGTATTGATAAGACTAAAGATGATATGGAACATTCACCATTACATTATAGGTATTATCAAAACAAATCATTTCCAAGCTTAACAGTACAAGCTGCTTTCACTAATAAAAATGTAACTAAATTTAATAAACCTGAAAACTATTCATACAAAGGCTTATCTTCTGTAGAAAAAACAACTAGAGTTAATCCTTTGTTATGGATTTCAAATTATTAATTAAAATAAGATTTATAGGAGGATATTATGTACAATAAAACAATACTTATGGGTAGAATTACTAAGGATTTGGAACTGAAAACAACACCATCTGGTGCTTCTGTTTGCGTATTTAGCATCGCAGTAAACAGAAAATATGCAGCAAAAGGCGAAGAGAAGAAAACAGATTTTTTCAATATTGTAGCATGGCGTCAATTAGGCGAATTTGTTTGTAAGTACTTTTCAAAGGGCAGAAGTATTTTAGTAGAGGGTGAGCTTCAAACCAGAAGCTATGTTGATTCAGACGGTGTAACCCGTTATATCACTGAAATAATTGCTGACAACCTTCACTTTACTGGTGAGCCAAAGAGTAGTAATACTGGCTCAACTTACTCAAATGCACCACATCCAGCTGATATAGAATAAAGGAGAGAAAATAGATGATAAGAACATTATTAATTGCGGCCAATGAAAATGCCGGCATAATCGACAAGTTAAAAATTGATATGGCATCAAGAAAGTTAATAGGTGAATTTAGTTTAAAAGTTTTTTTGCAATCTGATTTAAAAAATTATACAAATCAATCACACTTTATACTAGATGTAGCTGCGTTTAAAGAAAAAGATGAGGAGTTTATAAGATTACTAGAAGGCATCTCTATTATGTGTGAAAATGCAACAGTGATCATATACACAAATACTCATTATAGCAACAGCTCTTTTCTTAATAAGCTGATTTGTGCAGGGTACAAAAATATCATAGCACCTGATACAGAAAAATCAGACAAAGAAAATATAAGAATGATGTCTGACGATTTAAAGGAATGTCTAATAAATAACCAGCTCCGCGCTGAAAGATATAAAAGATTTGATTTAAACAACAAGATTTCATCTTTCAATTTGAATACTGAAAAAGAAATTTCATTTGAAAATTCAAGCCACAATATTGCTTTGTTTGGAGCTGGTGATAGGATAGATACATCTACCTTTGGTATTCAAATCGCTAATTATATCGTCAGAAACAAAGGTAAATCGGCATATGTATTTGCTGATAGCAATGCTGAAGAAAATATGTTTTTACTTTCTGAATATTTTCTTCAAGCTGAAATTATAAATGATAAAACTACCATCAATAATATAGATTTTTACAATTCAATTCATTCTCTCCGTCAATCTGAATACAATGCAGTTATTTATGATTTTGGAAATCTAAACAATACTGAAACTTCTATACCACCAGCTGTAAATCAAGTGTTTTTAATAGCAGAGCTTAAGTGGAACGCTGTTGTAAACACTGCTATCGCTATGCAAAAACTTGAACATATAAACTATTCTCTTCTGTTATCTTCAAATGAAGATAACATAAAAAGAGCAAAAGCTCTACTGCAAGATATTGAATATAAAAAGCTGAACTATAGTGATAATATATTTGATAATATCAACGATGAAGTATTCAACGATCTACTAACCGCTGATGAAAACATTAAGGAGGAACTAATAAATGAGCATTAAAAGAATACGCAGAAGTGATGATATAATAGAAAGACAAACTACACCAATCGGTCGTAAAATACGTAGGTTGCGTAAAGAAAAAAATTTACGTGTGATAACAGTAGCAGAGGCGGTCGAAGTATCCCCTTCTACTGTATCCATGTGGGAAACAGGTAAAAATAATATCAATGACAAAATACATATTGAAAAACTTGCCAAGGCATTAGGCACTACTTTCGATTATTTAGTGAACAATAAAGTAGAATAATTTTTTAATTTAAAATTGACAAACTTATAAAATCATGATAATATTAATAATATAATAATTTTGGACAAAAAAAGAAATAACCGCCTCTCTCCAAAGTCGCAGTTATTTCTATCCAAATACACTTTAAATCTTATTTTATAAGTAAAATCCTCGAATAAGTACAATAAAAGTCCTCGAATAAGTACAATTAAAGCCTTTGAATAAGTACAATTAAAGTCCTTGAATAAGTACAATTAAAGTCCTTAAATAAGAATTTATAAATAAGAAATAAAGCCCATATACAATTATTATTATAACATTTACATTCTATATTGTCAAGTATTTTTATTGAATTTTATTATATTAAAGGAATTTTTAATAATGAAAAAATCTACTATGTTTAAATGGCCCACTATATTTATGAAAGAAAAACTACTAAATCAAAATGTGGGAAAAGTTTTGAGATATTTTTACTACCTTGCAGATGTAAATAAAAGTGAATTTATTAATGTGAGATTATCAGTAATTGCTAAAAATACTGGAATTAAGAATTTAGATGAAAGCTATATATCTAAACTTATAAATAAACTTATCGCCTATGGATTTATNAAAAAGTACCATAGATATCATTACATTACAGGNAAATACATAAGCTCTGTATATGAGATAATTAATTATNAAAGCCTTATCAACAACTCATATGTACTAGTTCCTACCGACATTTTTAACTGGGGATTAACGAGTCAAGAGGACGCTGCGTTTATCTATTACTTATCGCATTGCAAAGAAGAAACATACAAATCGCTAGCACAGATTAAAGATGCTACAAAGCTATCAAAAACAACAATAATAAAAGCGACAAAAGTATTAGTAGAGAAAGGTTTACTTGCGTGTCACCAATATCGCAAAAANGANGGNAGNTTTGGACATAATCACTACTATATTATATCCAAGATTGCTAAAAATATAGGTGAAAAAAATGCAGAATGTTTTAAACGATACGTTCAAAATTTGAAAATTGTTTCTTCAGCTGGGCTGCAGATAATAAAGAAAATGATTATAGGCAAAGCAAAAATACCTTCTTACATAGCAGCTCCTGTTCCCAATGTTTCAGAAAAAGAAAAAATCACATGGTGGCAAAAGACAAAAACTATTATTTCTCAAGGATTACAGAGAGTCAAAAGAGGAGTTTTACGCTTTTTTGAGTGGGGGTTGTCCACGTAATACCAAACATAAGTATATAATTTTGCTTATTATTAAAATCATAGAAGTATGAAAAGGATATATTAGATATATCACTTAGTATAAATGTAATACTATGGCTCTTGTCATTTACAATTTTTTTCATTTTAAGCTATTTATTATAATAGCTGTGCTTATTCTTTACAACCGCAGTTTAATTTGCTCGTGGGATTTTTGTTTTCATCATTCAAAACTTTTCTATTTTTTTCTCCTAATGCTTGACAAAGTCATAAAATCATGATATACTTGATATAAGTAATTAAATAAAAAAGCACCTCACAAGTGAGCAGACTGTTGGAAGCAGCCTACTCACTCGTAACCAAACAGATGAAAGAGCATCTGAATGACTTAGTGAAAATGCTAGTTATGTGCCTATTATAGCACATTCAAATACATTTTTTCAAGAGCTTTCAGATAATTTTCATCTGAAGGCTCTAATTTTTTGCTAATAATCTCAATAAATGTCGATATTAGCTTGCTCCACGCAAGTTGATATAAATACAATTGAATATCCATTCTGTTCAGCACTAATGAACAGCGGTGCTTTCTATGCAGTCGTTCTCCACCGATAAGAAGATAACGTTACTAGGTCTGCCCCAGCCGACGCAAAGTAGTAGGGGATAATTTCAATTGATTTATTGAACAGTGTGAGGTGTTCAAAGCACCTTGCACTGTTTTTAATTTTATAATTTTATAGTTCAAAAGACATTGAAAAATGCCCTTTGAAGTATAAGATTGGTGGGAGAAGGTGGATTCGAACCACCGAAGCAAGTTGCAACAGATTTACAGTCTGTCCCCTTTGGCCGCTCGGGAATTCTCCCTTATGTTGGAGCTGGTGGACGGACTCGAACCCCCGACCTGCTGATTACAAATCAGCTGCTCTACCAACTGAGCTACACCAGCTAATCAACATTGCTTTAATATTTTAGCATAGTTATTTGAGTTTGTCAAGCATTTTTCTAAAAAAACTTTTATTTCATCAAAATATATATTTTTTTAAGTTTTCGACATATTTATTGTATATTTAGCACAAGAATTTATCACCACTACTATGTAAATAATCTATTTATTAATTAATATTTCTAATATACAACAAAGGATTGATTTATTTATAAAATAGTGATATACTATTTAAGTATATAAATATGAAAAAGCTAGGAGATTTTTTATGAAAGAAAATAAAATTATTCATGGTTTTATGCTTAAGCAAACAAAAATTATAAATGAACTTGATGCGAAAATGCATATTATGGAATACCAAAAAAATGGTGCCGAACTGCTTTGGATTGAAAGAAAAGAAAAAAATAAAACTTTTTCAATATCATATAAAACAACACCTGAAGATGACACTGGAGTTTTCCATATTCTTGAACATTCCGTGCTTAACGGGTCTAAAAAATATCCTGTAAAAGAGCCTTTTGTTGAACTTTTAAAAGGTTCTCTCAATACCTTTTTAAACGCAATGACTTTTTCTGACAAAACTATGTATCCTGTTTCCAGCATGAATGAAAAAGATTTTTTAAATCTTGTTGATGTATATATGGATGCAGTCCTCAATCCAATTATTTATGAAAAGCCGGAAATTTTTTGGCAAGAAGGCTGGCATTATGAATATTTTGGTCAAAAAGATGAAGCTCCAACATACAAAGGCGTTGTATACAATGAAATGAAAGGCGTATATTCATCAGTTGATGCTATTGTTGAATCTGAGCTGAACAAGCTTTTATACCCTGATACTTGCTATGGCAAGGAATCAGGTGGGCATCCTGATTCTATTCCCGATTTAACCTATGAGCAATTTATTAATGCTCATAAAAAATTCTACCACCCTTCTAATGCGAAAATTATCCTTGATGGTGAAATGAATATTGAAAAAGTATTAAGCTTGCTTGACTCATATCTATGTGCTTATGAAAAACAAAAAGGACATTTTCCAATAGAAATGCAAAAGCCTATTGCATATATTGAAAAAACAAAAGAATTTGAAGTACCTGCAAATTCTTCAACAGAAGGTAAGTTTCAATTTGCGACAGGATATGTTGTAGGAAAATACGATGAACAAGAAAAAATATATGCTCTAAACATACTTTTCGATTATCTTTGCAGCTCTAACGAATCACCTTTAAAGAAAGCTATTGTTTCAACCGGACTTGCTGAAGAAATTGAAATGGGATTTATCGATGACCATGCAAAGCAAATTTCAGCAGTAATACATGTTAAAAACTTTAAATCTGAAAACTTTGAAAAAATTAAAAATGCAATAGACTCGACCTTATTAAATATAATACAAAAAGGGCTAGATAAGGAACAGCTAGTCGCCTCATTCAACAGCTATGAATTTAGAAAAAGAGAACGTGATTTCGGTACCTACCCTGCTGGAGTTTATTATTCGATGTATGTATTAAAATCATGGCTTCATGACAATGACCCAGCTTTATACCTTACTTTTGAAAATACTTTTTCTGCTCTAAGAAAGAAATTAAATACAAATTATTTTGAAAATTTAATTTCTGAACTATTTATAAAAAATAAGCATAAGGCTGCTGTATTTATGAAGCCTTCAAAAACATTAGGAGAAGAAAAAGCAAAGCTGGAAAAAGAAAAATTATTAAAAATAAAGGAATCTTGGAGCATCAATGAAGAGCAAGAAATAATTTCTCTNAATGAAAAGCTGAAGGTCTATCAAAATTCTATTGATAGCCAAGAAAATCTAGATAAAATTCCTACAATAAGCATTGACGATATTGAAAAAGAGCCTATTAAGCTCCCGTTAGAGGAAAANAGCATAGATGGCACTAAAATACTCTATCACAATATCAATACCTCAGGAATCTTATATTCAAACCTCTATTTTTCAGCAAATGGATTAAACGCCTACGAGCTTTCTTGTGCTGCATTTTTAGCTGAAATATTAACTGAAATTGGTACAAAAAATTTAGATGCATATGAATTAAATAAACAAATAAAAACTAATATAGGCAGCTTATTCGTAATACCTGAGGTTTTCGCAAAAAGAAACGAAACTGATAATTGCCAAGCATTTTTAACTATATCCTGCAACTTCTTAGAAAAAAACAAAGATAAAGCAATTGAAATTCTTGATGAGATTATTAATCATGCTATTTTCGAAAACAAACAACTGATACTTGATTTCATAAGGCAAATTAAACTAAAATTGGAACAAGACATTGTTAGTGCGGGACATATTTTTGCATTTACAAGAGTAAATTCCTATATATCCGCTGAGGGTGCTGTTAAAGAGTATTTAACAGGATTTGAATATTATAATTGGCTGAAAGAAATTGAAAAAAACTTTGATACAAAATATGATGAATTAAGAAATCAGCTATACTCTTTAAAGGAAAAAATCTTCACACGTGAAAATTTAATTATTAGCATTACAGGTGAATTTGATGAAGATTATGCCGTAAGAATTATTAACAAAACAAGGAAAAGCGGGATTAAAAAGCAAAACAATATCATTCGTCCAACCGGTGTTAAGCAGGAGGGAATCATTGTTCCTGCTGAAATATCCTTTGCTAGCTGCGGTTCAAATTTATACAAAGTTGATTCTGACTTTAATGGTAGCTTAATGGTTGCTGCAAAAATTCTTTCACTGGATTATTTATGGAATTCCATAAGAGTAAAGGGGGGTGCCTATGGTGCAGGTATTCTAGTAAAATATGATGGCTTGGCTGCATATTATTCTTATCGCGATCCAAATGCTAACTCTTCTCTTGAGGTTTATTCAAAAGCTGACGAGTTTATAGAAAGCTTTTCAAAAAACGCTGATAAAAATACAATAGAAAAGTTTATAATAGGCACAATATCAAGCAGCGAGCCTGTTTTATCAAACAGACTTACAGGAAAAAGAGCAGATATAAATTACTTTACAGAATACAGCTATGAAAAACACGCTGAAGTTAGAAAACAAATCTTAAGTACCACTAATAAGGATTTAGCTGATATAGCAAAAACTTTAAAATCTGTTTCTGATGAAAATGCTATTTGCGTAATCGGCTCTAANGAAATTATTAAATCATGTAAGGATAAATTATCCTCTATTCTGAATATGTAATAGTGAGAATTAAAAACATTATGAATACATTTGAAAAAATATATCAAGTAGTAATGCAGATTCCTAAAGGAAAGGTGGCAACCTACGGGCAAATAGCAAGGCTAGCAGGCAATAGAAACTGGTCTAGAGTAGTGGGTTATGCTTTACACGCCAATCCAAATCCAGCAAAAATCCCTTGTCACAGAGTTGTGACAAGGGAGGGCTGTGTATCAAAAGCCTTTGCCTTTGGCGGGGAAAATGAGCAAATAAAATTGCTAAAGGCTGAAGGAATCACTTTTATAAATGNGTATGTAGACTTAAAAAATCACCTTTGGAATGTTTAATTTAACTTATCAANATCAACTCTATCCTGTGTATAATATTCTATTGCCCCATATTCATGTAAAAAAGGGTCCTTAAAATAGTCTATTTTTGGTGATATTATTGTAAAAGTAATGTTAAGAGCAAACATAAGTACAATTACAATTATTGCTGGGATAAAAAGCCTTGACATATCATATTCCGAGAAATAAAGCTTGAAAAACACTATAAACCCACTAAATAATGCCAATGCATTAACTATCACAATCGCTTGATTTAAATTTCTATCTGTAAAAAATAAGTAGGAATAATATAGCACAAATTGAACAAATGCAATTGATAAACAAGCAATGCTTTTAGAAGATACAAATATTTTAACATTAGGCTTGACTAAAAAGTACTCTATAATAGAATATATTAAAAATGGGAATATAATAGCCTTTGACTGCTCAAACAAGCTTTTATTAACAGGAGAAAATATTGACAATATAATATTTTCACTTAAAAAATATAGCTTATCCCAAAGCAGGCTAAGAAAATAAACAGCTAAAGCACCGAAAACTGTACTGTACCATAAACGTTCTTTCATAAAAAAACTCCCCCTTTGTCCATTTGTAATAAATATGAACAAGGAGGGAGTTTTATTCATTTTTAAAATAATTTTTGCTGTCATTCTTCATCAATTTCAATAGAGCGTGGTTCAACAGGAGTTGAAAAAACAATTTGCGTACTTGTGTGGCCAAATTGCTGAAGCTGTCCTATAAAGGTATCAAGCTCTTGTGTACTAGGGAATGCCACCTTTATCAGCATACTATAATTTCCTGTTACACAATTACATTCCAACACGTTTTTAAACGATTTTATAAAAGGATAAAACGAACTTTTTAAACTAGGCTGCATTTCTAGATTTATAAAAGCAGTAATATGAAAGCCCAGCTTTTGATGATTTATATTCGCTTGGTATCCGGTAATAACCTGAGATTTCTCAAGCTTTTCCATCCTTGATGAAACAGCAGGAGAAGATAAAAAAGCCTCTTTGGCAAGCTGATTAAGAGGTATTCTGCCATGTTTTCCTAAAATGTTAATTAATTTCTTATCAATCTTATCTAGTTTCATAAAAAGCCTCTTATTTTTTTGACTTGTTTTTTATAAACACAATTCTAGCGTTTGTTTCTTGATTATTTATATAAATAAGCTCAAATTTCTTAAGATGTTCCACAAGCTTTGTAAGCTTGTTAAATCCGTAATTTCTTACATCAAAATCAGGATAACGCTTTTGAAGAATGTTCCCAACCTCACTTAAAGAGCTAAGTCCACTCTCATCTGAGGTTTCATCAACAATCGCCGTGATGGCACGTTTAATTTTACTAAGCTGAGTTACTTGTGTATTTACACAATTTTGCTTATCATTATTTGATGAATTTTCACTATCATCATCTTTTGAAATAATTTCCAGATATTTAAACTTATTGCAAGCAGCAATAAAGGGAGCAGGCGTCTTTTGTTCCCCCATACCGACAATGTACATACCTGATTCACGCAATCGAGAAACCAGCCTTGTAAAGTCGCTGTCGCTTGATACAATGCAAAACCCTTCCACTTTACCTGAATATAATATATCCATAGCATCAATAATCATAGCTGAATCAGTAGAGTTTTTCCCACTTGTATAAGAATACTGCTGTATAGGTGTGATAGAATGATTTAAAAGAATAGATTTCCACGAAGCTAAATTAGGCTTGGTCCAATCTCCGTATATTCTTTTATAAGTAATAACTCCATGATTTGATAGCTCATCAAAAATAGCCTTTATATATTTATCAGAAACATTTTCTGCATCAATAAGTACTGCAAATCTCTTATCTTCTTTTTCCATGACCCCTCCGATGTTTTATTTAGTATTATAATAACATAATTCTTTTATAAAATCAAGTTTTTTTAAATAAAAAGTTAATATTTTAAACATTTTTAATGTATAAATAAAACTATCAAAAAATTCTTTTAACAAAATAAATGAGCCTGTAAAGAACAAGCTCAACAATTTTTATACTATTTTAATATCACATTGTATTTATTAAGCCAATAATTAACTTGAATTAAATACGCAAACAGCTGAGGCAATGACATGAGCTGCCCAAACCAGTTCTTTTTAAAGCTTTCACCCCTTGTGCTTAAAAGCTCAAACATTTTACCCTTATCAAATATTTCAAAAAGCCTACATTCCTTTTCGTTAATAATCTTTTCAAATTTTACTAAAAGCACATTCATATAATCTGGGTTATAAGTCTTTGGATACGGGCTTTTCTTTCTCCATACAACATCTCTAGGTAAAAAGTCTTGTGCAACTCTCCTTAAAATACCCTTTTCTCTACCTTTATATGCTTTTAAATCCCATGGCATATTATACGCATATTCAGCAATCCTATGGTCACAAAAAGGCACTCTAGCCTCAAATCCCGATGCCATAGACATTCTATCTTTTCTATCCAATAAATTCTGCATAAACCAATAAAAGTTTAGCATAAACATTTCACGCATTCGTCTATCAACTCTGCTGTCTGTTTCTAAATATTCAGTCTTAGAAACAGTATCAGAATATGCTTTTTCAACAAATTTATTAGGATCAATATCACCAATCGCACCTTTTTTAAGCAGCATAGCACGTTCACTTGTTGATTTTGACCATGGAAAACCTTTTTCAAACAAAATATCATGATTATGATACCATGGATAGCCACCGAATAGCTCATCAGCGGATTCGCCCGATATCCCTACTACAAAATCCTTTCTTGCCCACTTACAAAAAACAAGCAAAGAGCTATCTACATCACCCATTCCGGGTAAATCACGTGCATCAACAGCCTGCTCTAATGTATCAAAAATAATAGGAGTATCAAGCACCACATTAGTGTGACTTGAGCCTATATATTCACTCATTCTTTCAATCCACGGTGCATCTTCATCAGGCTGAAAGCTAGAAGCAACAAAATTTTTATGATTATCCTTATAATCTACGGAATAAGTGCTTAAAATTTTACCTTTTTTTATCATTTCACTGGCTGCAATCGTTGAAATTAAGCTGCTATCAAGTCCTCCCGATAAAAAAGTACATAACGGCACATCGCTGACCAGCTGCCTTTTTATTGCATCTGTAACAAGAAATTTAAGCGTATCAATAGTTTCCTCCAAATTTTGCTCATGAGGCTCTGCTTTTAATCTCCAATACTTTTTCACCTCAAAGCCATCTGAGGAAAGCCTTGCAAATTCACCCGGTTCAAGCTCTTTTATTCCTTTAAAAATACCATCTCCGCATTTTTTAGCAGGCCCTAATAAAACTATACTTGCTACCCCTTCCTTATCAACCTCAGGCTTAACATATGGATGTGCAAGCAGTGTTTTTATTTCAGAGCCGAAAATTATCCCATCATCATATTTATGATAAAAAAACGGCTTGACACCTACTCTATCTCTTGCCATAAAAAGAGTTTTATTATAATCGTCCCATATTGCAAAAGCATAAATTCCATTAAGCTCCTCTAAAAACCTTTCCCCCCAAACCATGTAAGCAGTAAGCAAAACCTCAGTATCAGAATGTCCCTCAAACTCACATCCCTGTGCTAAAAGCTTTGCTCTTATATCCTCAGTGTTATAAAGCTCGCCGTTGTAGGTAAGCACATATTTCTTTCCCTGCCTTTCACGCACCATAGGCTGACCACCGTTTTCCGGATCAACAACTATGAGTCTGCGATGTACAAGGTATGCCTCTTTACACTTCCATTTACCGCCTGCATCAGGCCCTCTTGCTATCAAGGTATCAGAAAGCACCGACATTATCTCATTCTGCTCGATTAAATTATTTTTAAAATCAATCCACCCAGCAATTCCGCACATAAAATACCTCCCTATTAATACGATTCATTCATTATATGCTGTAAAAAAACCATTTGCTATAAAAAATGAATGAGCATAAACTCATTCATCAAACATATTCCATTTTTATTAATGCGAAAACGCAATAGTTTATTACATCATATAACTGCGCATTGATATTTTCCGATGCCAAAAGCTTACCATTATTTTTCAATATGTTTTTCACACGTGAAAGCTTAATAACAATCATATCCGTAATAGAACTAATCTGCATAGATTTCCACGCATCGCCATAATCATGATTTTTTTTAATCATAAGCTGCTTTGCATTATCAAATATTTTATCAAATAATTCTATCGTTCTCTCAAAATCCAATTTTTCAAGCAGTGAGGTATTCTCTAAAATATCATCTTTATTAGGAAAATCCACGGGAAATTCCTTTAGCATAAGCATTATTGCCGCATAGTTTAAAATGCCGACAAATTCATCTGTTCTGCTTTCTCCAACTAAGGAAATATCTCCGTTTTCTTCAAGAACACGAATTCTCTTAATCTTAATCCACATTTGGTCAATAAGAGAGGAATCCCTAAAAAGCAGCCATGTAGCACCATAATCATGAAGCTTTTTTGAAAAAAGCTCCTCACACTTTTCTCTGATACCATCAAACTGTTTTTCAAGCATAAAATCCCTCACATAAAATTTACTTAATAATTAATGCTCATGATCACAGCCACAGTCACAACCACAGCCGTCCTCAATTTCGTCAAAATCGAATTCAATTTTAGCACCACAATTAGGACAAGATATATTTCCATCCATAATATCATTAAATTCTTTAGTAATAACCTTTTCGCACTTTGGACAGGTTATCTCATAAACCTCATCACCATAGTTATCACTAACAACCTGCATCAAAGCAGAACCTAGTTCATCAAAATCATCACATAGGCCTTCAATAACTTCATCATGGTCATTAATTACCATTTCATGATTATCAAGTGCCTCCGACATATCACAAATAATTTCTACTAGAGAATTTATAAGCTTGTCCTTAGAATCATCAGTTTCTATCTCGGCTTTCTTAGCCAACGACTTTAAATAAGCAGCTTTTTCACTAAACTTCATATTAGTACCTTTCCTAATTTATTTATTCTTAGTATTAGTTAGCACGCTCCATATATTCACCGGTTCTTGTATCAACCCTAATAATATCTCCGGTATTTATAAACAAAGGTACTCGAATTTCAGCGCCTGTTTC
>JGI24708J26588_10001263_pt1 | contig 19983 bp, 15 predicted proteins | sample BioPla1DNA2_FD_26588 | JGI IMG/M metagenome (IMG submission 26588) | reverse complement strand
GCACGGTAGATTTTAAAAACACCATTGTGATTATGACTTCCAATCTTGGCAGCACATATCTTTTGGAAAATATTTCTACCGACGGCACCATTGCCCCGCAGGCAGAGGACAGGGTTTTAGCTGAATTACGCACCCATTTTCGGCCGGAGTTTTTAAACCGGATAGATGAAATTGTCCTCTTTTCACCACTGACAAAGGCACAGCTAAAGCAAATAGTTGATTTACAAATCCAGCAACTACAGGTACGGCTGTCAGAGCGCCACATTACCCTTGCCTTAAGTGAGGCGGCAAAAGATTTAATTGTGGAAGCAGGATATGATCCGGTTTTTGGGGCACGCCCCCTGAAACGTTACCTGCAGCGCACACTGGAAACAACACTTGCCCGCAAACTAATTGCCGGGGAAATAACTGATCACAACAGTATTCTTGTAGACGTAGAAAATAAAAAACTTGTTTTTCGAGCCAATAACCCTGCAGCAAAATAAAATAACCCTGTCCGCCACGGGCAGGGTTATTTAAGTTTAGTCCTTAATTAATATCTATTTTTTTACCTTTGGGGCCGGGTTCGGCTTTAGGCAAGGTTACTGTGAGTACGCCATGCTCATATTTAGCACTGATTTTATCTGCATCAACATTGTTAACATAGAAGCAGCGTTGGAACTTCCCGTATCTTCTTTCTTTTCTGATGTAGTTTGCATTTTTGTTTTCATAAATTTCTTTGTTTTCTGCCTTGATGGTTAAATAATTGTCCCTATATTCCACATTGATTTTGTCTTTATCCAGTCCGGGCAATTCTGCTTCCACAAGATAGGCAGCTTCCGTTTCTCTGATATCAGCCTTAAACCCGGGCAAATGATTTACCCCATAAAAACCTGTCAGGAAATTATTGAAAAAGTTATCGAAAGCATGGTCCATACCCATCAGATGTCTCCCTCTCCTACGAAAAGGAACCAGATCAAACATGCACAGCACCTCCTGCAAGTTATTAATTAGTAAATTTTCACTTTCATTATAAGCTAATGGTCAAATTAGGTCAAACTCAACAAGCAGCAAACAACAGATTTTAACAGACGAATACGCCTGTGCAGGTAAAATAGCTCACTTTTTCAACAAAAATCAAGGTCAATAATGGTCAGATTGTTGCCTGTAACCTATCCCTGGTTGATTCCATATAAAAAACGGGCTGCTCTTTTGCAGCCTCAATCTAATTTAAAATAAACAAACCAACGTGAGAAATCGTAATCTGCCACAATTTTTTCCTGATATTGCGTGGCCAGTGCCTGATAGCCTTCCAGTAAAGCTTGAGTCCGGACCCCATGGATCAGGGAAAGATATGCTTCCATAAAAGCGGCAAAATGGTCACAAACACGGATTAACTCCCCGTCTAAAGGCCAAAACTCATCTTTATTGTAAAGAGCATCGATGGCACCTGCCGGTACAATTTTTACTTTACCGTCTAAGATTATTTTGTTGGCAAACTCATCTTCAGTATAATAGCGTATCTGCTCGTGCCAGGCATCCGGGAGTAATGGCAATAACTTATCCTGCACCTGAAGCATTTCAATTTCTTTAATCACTTCATCCAGTCCGGCCACAGCCCGTTTAACAGGTGAGACTATGTCGCGCGTTAATACTTCAGGCAAATCATGAAAGAGACCGGCCAGGCAATTATTGACTAGGCGCTGCGTGCAGGGCTCAATTTCACTGGTGGCAAAATAGGTCAGCAAAAATACGATCAGCATATGGCCCAGAACGGAAGTCTCTGGCAGGCGTGGTGTTTGCGCCCAGCGCTGCTGGAAGCGCAGCTGCCCCACCAAATCCATAAAGTGGCTGGTTTTTTTGCCCAAAAGCAGTTTTTGTACTCCCGCCAAATGATAATGATCCTCTATTTCGTCTTCTATTTTATTTTTTGTTTCCTCCAAGCCATACAAACCGGCATTAAGATGATACACCAGCTTAAACTCCCAGTTTGTGGCCAGGTAATGAGATGCTTTTAAAATATCTTTTTCTAAAGCACTGTATTCCGGTTGAAACAAATACGCCGCAAATTTTTCGTAAAAATTATCTTTAACTTCTTTAAGGTGATTTTCCAGTTCTGTTAAAACCCATTGGTTCAGCAGTTCGCCTTTTTCCGCCATTAACCGGTGAAAAATGGGCGGTTTGATATCTGTCAGTACAATCCGGTGTAAAAACTCAAAAATACCGCCTTCAAGCAGCTTCCGCCAGTCAATGGTGATGCCCCGATCGGTTTCTTCAAACTTTGCCAAAAGAAAAGCATAGATCATTTTATGGGCCTGTTTATCCAATTCAGTAAAACCTTTATGCGGTCTATTGTGGTCATTCCAGCGCTGTATACTGGCCGCCTCAAACAAGAGCAGCAGCAGTTCCTTAGTAATCATCATTTTCTCCCCTTGTTTTCTTTACCTAAAAATCGTCATCACCTGCGGGCAAATCCAGCTTAATACTTTGCGACGCAGCCACAGGTAGCTCCTGCACTTTTTTTAGCTTCCGTTCAATGGTACGGCTTTTGCGGGAGGCGCCGTCAATAGTATTGCTGGCTTCTTGCAGTTTCTGTTTTGTTTTTTCAAGCAGCGAGCCAAAATAACCAAATTCCCTCTTCACAGCCCCTAACAACTCCCACACTTCACTGGATCGTTTCTCAATGGTGAGCGTTTTAAATCCCATTTGCAGGCTGTTTAAAAAGGCGGCCAGTGTGGTGGGACCTGTTACCGCCACTTTATAATCACGCATTAATGTTTCAAACAAGCCGCTACGCCTTAAAACTTCGGCGTACAAACCTTCAAAGGCTAAAAACATAATGGCAAAATCAGTGGTATGGGGCGGGCGAATATACTTATCCTTAATGTCTTTGGCACATCTTTTAATACTGGCCTCCAGCTTCCGGGCACAAGCTTCAACTTGGTCCACAGCGGCATTTTCGTAAGCATCCAGTAAGCGGTGATAATCTTCTAAAGGGAACTTGGAATCAATGGGCAACAAAACCGGGTGGTCATCATCTTTGCCCGGCAATTTTAAAGCAAATTCCACTCGCTCCCGGGCATGAGGTGCTACCGCCACATTCTTCTCATATTGAGAGGGAGCAAAAATCTGTTCCAAAATATTTTCCAGCTGTATTTCCCCTAATGTGCCGCGCACTTTCACATTGACTAAAGCTTTTTTCAAATCACCGACACCGCTGGCCAGGGCCTGCATTTCTCCCAAACCCTGGTGCACCTGCTCCAGCCGCCGGCTTACCTGATGAAAAGATTCTCCCAGTCTTTTTTCCAATGTACTTTGCAGCTTTTCATCCACTGTGATACGGATTTTTTCTAATTTATCGGCATTGTCCTGCTGCAGACTTGCCAATTTTGCCTCTAAAGTATCCCGCATTTTCCCCAGTTTATCGTCACTGGAAGTAATCAGTTTTTCCAACTGTTCTGACAAAACAGCAAATTTTTGCTGCTGGTGTTCATTAAATTCACCAACACTGAGGCGAAAGCTTTCTTCAAAGGATTTTAAAGCATTCACCAGCTCCGCCCGGTTTTGTCCTGCATCCTGATTTAACTGCTCCTGCAGTTTTACTAATCTTTCTTCCATGACGGCACGTATACTGTCCAGCCTTTCATTATTGCTACGGGTCAACAAATCCAAATGCGTTTTTAAAAGCATAGCCATTTCCGCCACCTGTTTTGAGAGGGAATCGCTCACACCCTTCAGTGTTTGGCTTAATTCCAGGCGGTTTTCCCTGGCATTAGAGGCTATTTCTTCACGACAACCGGATAAGCCGTTATTAATCAGCTGCTGGTTACGCTCTGTCATTTTTTCCAAGTCCGTTAGCGACTGCTTTAGATTGGAAACGCCTGTACCTTTCACCAGCAAGATAATATTCAGCAGTAACACAAGCAAAATCGCCACAAGCAAAAAAATATCCGTCATAAGGTCCTCCCAGGCAGCATATTCACATCTTTTATAGTACTTCGCTTTATGTCGATTTTTTCCTGCTCACTGCTTTTAAATTGTCTTTTCCTGTTAGGCAAAAACTGTTGTTTTTTTATAGGATAGCCCGGAACTAAAAGTCAGCAATTTACTTGGCGTGGTAAAATACTCGCTGTAAAGCTTTGATAATTTCTACAATGGGTGTGATGGCCACAGAGCAAGCAAGGGCATAAAGCCACTGCCGCAGCGAAAGCGGTGTTAGTTTAAACCAGCCGGCAAGGACAGGCAGCTGCACAACAGTAACTGTCAGTAAAAAAAGCAAGACATTGCCTACTATAATGACCGGGTTATTAAAAGTGCGCAGAGAAAAAACAGTGTCTTTGCCCTGCTTAATATTGACTGCATGCACAAATTGCGCAGTTGACAAAGTAATAAAGGCCATGGTGGTACCGATTTGAGGAGCCACCAGGCTCCCCAGGTAATAGGAAAGCAGCGTAAAACAAGCAATCAAAAATCCTTGATAAATAATACTGATGCCAAGCCCGCCGGCAAAAAAGCTTTTGCGCGTGTCCCGCGGTGGTTCCGCCATTAAGTCTGAATGAGCCGGGTCTACACCTAAACCTATGGCCGGGATGCTGTCAGAAACCAAGTTAATCCATAAAATATGAACCGGGCTTAAAAAACGGATCCCCGCCGGCAGGAACAGTGTAGCCACAAATAGGGAAAGTACTTCACTCATATTGGTGGAAAGTAAAAACTGGACTGCTTTACGCACATTAAGATATATTTTACGTCCTTCTTCCACCGCATTAACTATGGTGGCAAAATTGTCATCTGCCAAAAGCATATCGGCAACATCTTTTGCCACATCTGTTCCGGTTATACCCATACTAATACCGATGTCGGCAATTTTTAATGAAGGCGCATCATTGACACCGTCTCCGGTCATGGCCACAACTTTGTGACGGTTTTTCCAGGCTTTAACTATTCTCACCTTATGTTCCGGACTCACCCGGGCATAAACTTTGTAACGCTCCAGAACAGCGTCAAATTCAGCACCAGATAAGCTGTCAAGTTCATGCCCGCTTAAAGCTTCCTTTTCTGAAGTAATAATACCTAAATCCTTGGCGATGGCAACGGCAGTATCTTTGTGGTCACCTGTAATCATTACCGGTAAAATCCCGGCAGCTTGGCATTTTTCAACGGCAGCATAAACTTCAGGGCGGGGCGGATCCATCATCCCCACCAAACCGACAAAAATCAGTTGGGATTCTACTTCCTGCAACGGATCATAAGTTTTATAAGCTGCGCCGATAACGCGCAGAGCTTGATCCGCCATCTTTTTGTTTGCCTGCAAAACTGCCGAGACATCAGCTTCAGTCAAGGGACGCACTTTTTCATTTTGGTAGATATAGGCACATTTTTGCAAAAGTTCATCCGGCGCTCCCTTTGTATGCACCAACAGTCCTTCTTTGCTTTCATTAACTGTAGACATCATTTTGCGGTCAGAATCAAAGGGAAGTTCATCAACACGCGTGCGCCCCGCAAAAACTTCCGGTGCATACTTACGAAAGACAAAGCGTTTAAGTGCCGTTTCCGTCGGATCACCCACTTCTTTTTCACCACTGACTTCAGAATCGTTACTCAACATGATGATATCAGTTAATTTTTGCTCATCAATTTCCTGCAGGTAAGCATCCGCAGTATAAAACTTACCACTATACCAGATTTGCTTCACTTCCATTTTATTTTGTGTCAAAGTTCCGGTTTTGTCTGTACAGATGATTTGGGCACATCCCAGTGTCTCCACGGCAGGCAATCTGCGAATTATGGCTTTACGTTTTGCCATTCTTGTTACCCCCAGGGCCATCACCACAGTGACCACGGCCGGTAAACCTTCCGGAATAGCGGCAACGGCCAGACTGACGGCTACCAGGAATGATTGCAGTACAGTGTCAAAATTTATTTGCCCGGCCTTAATCACGCCGACAAAAAAGATTAAAGTACAAATAGCAAGTACTAAACGGGTTAAGATCACACCGATTTCAGCAAGTTTCCGTTGCAACGGCGTTTTATTTTCCTCCACGCCACTAATGAGCAGGGCGATCCGGCCCATTTCCGTATCCATACCGGTAGCCGTGACTACACCTCTGCCACGGCCGTAAACTACACTGCTGCCGCTAAAAGCCATATTCAAACGATCCCCCAGGGGACAGTCTTCCGCACAGATAGATTGAGCATCTTTTTCCGCCGGAACAGATTCCCCTGTGAGGGACGCTTCTTCAATGCGCAAGGATGAACTCTCAAGCAGTCGCAAATCGGCAGGCACCATGTCCCCGGCATCCAACAACACAATGTCGCCGGGCACAATTAGTTCAGCCGGAATCAAGCGAGCTTGCCCCTCACGCATGACTTTGGCCTGAGCAGCACTGATTTTCTTTAAAGCTTCTATTGCTTGTTCAGCTTTATTTTCCTGGACAAGACCAATGACCGTATTTAAAACAACTACAGCTAAAATGATGACAGTATCGGCAACTTCGCCCAAAAGGCCGGCTACAGCGGCGGCAGCAATGAGGATTAAAACCATGGGGTCTTTTATTTGTGCCCAAATTTTCTGTGCCAGTGTTTGCTTTTTCTTTTGCGCCAAAACATTTTTACCGTAACGTTCTAAACGGAGATTGGCTTCCTTTTCTGCCAATCCGGTTTCCACTGTACCCAGTTCTTTTAGCACATCTACTGCGTTTTTTGCATATGGTTTCATTACTCTACCTCTTTAACCAAATTATTTACGGATAAACTCTTTTATAGCATACCCCGGTAACCTCTTTTATTTTATGCAAAAAAAATTGCTTGAAACAAGCATTAAAACTTAAATTTATTAAATTCATTATGGATTTCATCAATAAGTTTACTCTGCTCCAGTGCTTCTTTACTGTTAACACCTTTAGTGGCCGCAATTTCTCTTAATTTTTCCCTCTCTCTTTCCAACTTTTTATTCAATTCTTCCCGCCGCATCATCTGGCAAAATAAATGTACAATTTCCGGATCAAACTGCTGTCCGGAACACCTTTCCAATTCGTCCAAAGCCTCCAGCGGCGAAACTTTTTGGCGATAAACTCTATACTGAGTCATGGCATCAAAAGCATCGACCACGGCAAACACTCTGGATAAAAGTGGTATTTCCTTACCCTTTAAGCCGCGGGGATAACCGAAACCATCCCAACGTTCATGATGGCATAAAACTGCTTCCGCCACAGAAGCCAATTCCGGAACGGTACAGATAATGCGCCATCCGCTTTCACAATGTTTTTTGATTTCCTGCCACTCCTGCATTGTCAATATTTTTGATTTTTGCACAACTCCTTTCGGAACTTTGAGAAAACCGACATCATGCAGGATGGCCATAATTTTTAAATCTTCTAATTGCTTTGCCGTTAAATCCATCAGTTTGCCTAGCTTGAATAATAATGTCTCTAAACGCCCCCAGTGCCTGGAGACGCCTTTATGTTCACTTGCCAGCATATTTCGTATTGATTTTAACAAATCAACCCGTATTCGATTTCTGTTAATTTGTTTGTTCTGTCTCAATTTATACCTGGCAATAGTATAGAGCTCATTTAAGTTGTGCTCGTATGTTTTAGCAAAGGCAGCTTCAATCAACAAGCATGTTTTAAAATAGCCTTTTGTTCGCTTACAACAATCCTTAAATTTCTGAACAAATTTTTTTACTTCCTCACAAGATGCTGCCGGCAAAATTACTGCCAATTCATCACCAGCCATGCGCAGTACAATTTCTTTTTTTCCCACTGCAGACAAAAGGAGATCTGCGGCAGATTTTAGATACTTTTCTCCATATTCCTTTCCTAAAAGGTTATGAATAATCTCCAGTCCGTTTACAGAGAGCAAAACCAGCCCCAAAGACTGCTTTTGCTTTTCCATAATCTGCGGCAGTATCTCCTGAAAATAACTGTAGTTATATAAACCTGTCACTTTGTCACGGTATGAAGGCGATGTTTTCCCCCTACTTTCTTTGACATATAGTTGAGAGGCAGAATTTTTGGCATCTGTGAAAAATCTGGTAATGTAAGTTTGCTTATATCTTTTGACGGAAACGTTATATTTTTTCCCTTGCAATTTAACTGCCAATTCCACTTCAGTGCTAAAACTGTTATTGGCAAAAACGAGCAAGCTGCGCCAAAAATCTGCATCATAAAGAGGAAACACTTTCGACAAATACCTATTTTGTGCAACCTGCTCACCACCGATTGCATTTAAACACCCGATCCAATCAATAAGCTCAAAATCGACAATATGCTGTAAATCGTTATAAACAGGCTGCATTATAATTGCGGTAAACGTCTCCATAGAATAGAACATTCTTTCCTTTAATTTCGAGATATTTGAACTCATATGAAGCCTCCTATCTTCAGCAAACTGCCTGCAACCAACAGGCGTTTAAGAGACCCCCAAAAAATCCAAATATTTACGACGATTCTTAATTTAATCTACCATAATTGCGCTTTTAAGACAACCATAATTATACATATTTTTACTTTTTTTCTTGTTTATATCGGACTAAATAAGTTCCACATTCTTAATTCTTTAGACAAGAAACCTTTAATTCTTGCAAAAGAGGATAAGATTCTTCTAAGATAGATTAAAGTAAATCTTTAGTTCTAAAGCTAGCAAGGGAGATATAGGAAATGGATAAATTAAAACAAATAGCAAAGGAAATTTTGCAGGCCGGCGGGCAAAGTTAGGTTTTACAATCCATCAGGAAACTTTAATGCTGATGGCAAAGCATTTGCTTTTATTAAATACAGTTCCGCAAGAGCGGATTTATAGCGAGTTAAAAAAACTGCTGCTGAAAGCTCCAAATCCTTCTCTGGGACTGCGATACCTGCAGCAGATCGGGGGATTGAAATTATACCCCGAGCTGCAGGCACTGATCAACTGCCCACAACCGCCCAAACACCATCCTGAAGGCGATGTTTGGGAGCATACGTTGCTGGTTGTAGATGAAGCCGCAAAGCTTCGTCAAAAAGCTAAAAATCCCGAAGGTTTAATGTGGGCGGCTCTTTGTCATGACCTGGGTAAGCCCCAAACCTTTAAAGAAGATAACGGCAAAATCTCCTTTTACGGACATGATGCTGCCGGCGCCGATGTGGCACGGAAATTTATGCTGCGGTTTACAGCAGAAAAAAATTTAATCAATTACGTTTCTTCCATGGTAAGGGAGCATATGAAGCTTTATTTTTTATACAGGGACAAAGCTTCCGCTGCTGCTGTGCGTCGTCTTGCGGCTCGCATTGATCTAGAGGAATTGCTTCTTCTTGCCCGGGCCGATGATGCCGGTCACCCAACCGAAAAATAAAAACACCGCGCTAAAACGCAGTGTTTATAAGAATTTATGCAAAGCAGGTCTGTAAGCCGAGTTCTGTTCCCCTTAAGGGGCGATAGTCATCTCTCTGGGATGTTAGTTACCTAACACCTCTAGCGACCTAACCCGGGAGATCGGCGGGCAGCGTCACCTCTCCCCTATTTGGTCTTGCTCCGGGTGGGGTTTACCTAGCCGGCCAGTCACCTGACCGCTGGTGCGCTCTTACCGCACCGTTTCACCCTTACAAACCGGAGATCAAATGTCAGGATCAGTCTCGCTAGAATTGAAACAGCAATCCTCGTATAGTCCCGGCAAACTGACCTCTGACATCTGATCTCCGGTTTGCGGTATATTTCTGTGGCACTTTCCTTGAGGTCACCCTCACTGGGCGTTACCCAGCACCCTGCCCTGTGGAGCTCGGACTTTCCTCGAGGTAAATAATACCCCGCGACTATCCGACCTACTTTGCACTGTATGCTCAAGGAATTTAAGTATAGCATAAAAAAGTACTATAGTCAAAGGTAATAAGTGGACTGCTCAATTGTCACCTGTGTCCGGAAAAAATACCAGCAAACGGCCGCAGTTTTCACAATAAATTTTTTGCTGTGTCAGAAGTCTGCTGTTAATACTAACAGGTATGGCCACATAGCAGCCACTGCAAATACCGTTTTTCACTTCCGCCAAAGGTTCCCCCTTAAATTTTGGTCGTATTTTTTGATATTCCGTTTTAAGCTCCTTGCTAATAACCCGTTCAAGCTGCTGTATTTCTGACTGCAGTTTTTTTATTTTTACTTTTATTTGCCGGATTTCCGTATTCCCCTGCTTTTGCACTACTTGTAAATCACTGCGGAGCCTTTTATATTTTTGTCTGGCTTGCTCCAATGCTTTTTCCAGTTCCTCTGCCATTTCCATAGAGCTGATTAAATCTTCTTCCTGTTGCATCCGGTTTTGTCGTAAAATTTTCGCCTTTTTCTCCAGTTGCTGAACTTCCCTGGCAGCTTTATTATTACCGAAAAGTTCTTTTTGTAAATCTTGCTCTTCTGCTTCCGCTTGCTGCAAATTTAATTCCAGTTTTCTGATTTGCTTCCTTTGGGCATTAAATTTTGCTTGCAGTTCAGCCACAACTTCTTTTGCCTGCATTGCTTCTGCTTTAGCCTGATTAAAAACGGCATATACCGGCAGATTTTTTAATTTTTCCTGTAAGGCGCAAAGTTGCAACTCCAGTTTTTGCAAACGATAAAGATCCTGCAATTCTGTCATTGACTCCCTCCTTTTACAAGAAAGACGCTCGAAAACAAAAAGACAGGCACAAACCTGTCCTTAGAGCGTTTTCCAGGGATTTGTCTCTACTGTAGAAGCAATTACTTCTACCTCTTGTCCCAAATTTTCCAGTTGTTCACGTAAATAAGCACATAGTACCGGTACGATTACCCTTTCTGTGGCATCATGGCCGGCATCAATAACGGCAACCCCCGCCTCAGATGCTGCTTGGGCTTCATGATATTTTACATCTGCAGTAAGTAAAACATCTGCTCCCGCAAATTTTGCTGACTCCAACAATTCACTGCCGGCTCCCCCGCAGATTGCCACCTTTTGTACGGGACGCTGCAATTCACCGGCTACCCGCAGAAAAGATATTTTCAGTTTGTCTTTAACCAGCCGGCAAAATTCCGGCAACTCCAGCGGATTCTCAAGTATTCCCACTCTGCCCAATCCATATGCTTCACCTTCATTAAGAAGCGGGTAAAGATCATAAGCCACTTCTTCATAAGGGTGCGCTTTAAGCATTGCTTTTACAACATTTTTCCGCAAAGTTGCAGGTACGATGGTTTCAAGACGAATTTCTTCCGCCTTTTCCAGCTTACCTGTTTCACCGATAAAAGGATCGGCGCCGTCCCGGGGCAGAAAAGTTCCAATACCGGGAGTTTGGAAGGTACAGTCGCTGTAATTACCGATCCAGCCGGCACCGGCAGCCGACATGGCTTGACGCACATTGTCCTCATGGCCTTTAGGCACAAAAACAACAATTTTTTCTAAAGCAGTATGGCCATATTGCCGCAAAACTTTCGTTTCTTTTAAACCGAGGCAGCCGGCTAAAGCATCATTCACACCACCGTTGGCCATATCCAAATTGGTGTGCGCTGCATAAACTCCAATCCCGGCCAAAATAATTTCTTTAATCAGTTTGCCCGGCATTAAATCCGTGCGGATAGCTTGAAGCGGTTTAAAAATAAAGGGATGATGAGTAATAATAAAATCGGCACCCGCTTCTTTGGCTTCCGCCAGCACGGCTTCTGTAAGATCTAAAGCAATGAGAACTTTATTAACTTTATCCTGGTAACTACCTATTTGCAGCCCCACATTATCCCAATTTTCCGCCAGGCGTTTTGGTGCCAATTTCTCAAGTAGATTAGTGATTGTCTGTACGCTTACCGGCATGATCCAGCACCTCCTGCAGGCAAGTTAACTCCTTTTGCACTTTATGCAATTTTTTTGAGACGTCTTCTTTTTGTGCCCGCTGCAGGCTCCGGTAAACTGTACGTAGTTTACGTATCTTTTCCTGCAGCAAAACCGGTAAAAGCGGAGGATTATTTTCTAAAAGCCGCGGCCCTAAAGCAAGACGAAAAGGGTCTTTTTCCTGTTCCTGTCCCGGCTTGGCTAAAATTATTTCATAGAGGTGTTTACCCTCTGTCACCAGAGTCTCCGTCACGATGGCAAACCCGTTTTTTGCCAGGTATAGACGTAGGCAGCCCGCTTCATTCATAGGCTGTAAAATCAGCCGCTTAATGTTTTTAAGCTTTTCTTGCCCCTTTTCTAAAATGCGCACAATTGTCCGTCCCCCCAGGCCGGCAATAACAATAGTATCTACCTGGTCTTCTTCCTTAAGCACATCTAGCCCGTCCCCCAGGCGCAGATCAATTTTTTGATGACAGTTAAAAGCGGCAACTGTCTCCTGTGCCTGGGCCAGGGGTGCTTCTTTTACATCAGCAGCAATGGCGCGCCGGCAAATTTGCTCCTGTAGCAAATAAACCGGTAAATATGCATGGTCAGTGCCAATATCAGCCACAACACTGCCGGGGGGGATTAATTCTGCAATTGCTTGTAGGCGCGGAGTGAGTTTCATATTAAGTCACCTCCGCCATTATTTTTACCAATTCTGCCTTTAATTATCTAATTCCTGCCGGAAACGGATATTATCCACACAAGTAACTATTCAGGTAAAACTTGATTCAGAATAATACCGGCCACTGCTGACAAACTTAAGCCGTTTAAGGCAATATTGCCGGCAATCGGCAAGCTGACTCCGGAAATACCTAGAACAAGCATAATGGAGATAATGAGCAGATTGCGATTGCGGTTTAAATCCACATCAGCGTCTTTAATGGTTCTCAGCCCGATACTGGCGATCATACCAAAGAGAATAATACTGGCACCGCCGATGACAGGGGCAGGTATAGTTTGCAGTGCAACTCCCAATTTACCGACAAAAGCCAAGATGATGGCAAAGATTGCTGCCAGTTCCAGGGTAAAGGGGTTAAAATTGCCTGTCATGGCCAAAACACCTGTGTTTTCAGAGTATGTGGTATTGGCGGGCCCGCCCAAAAGTCCGGCAAAAGTAGTGGCCAAACCGTCACCGACTAAAGTCATGTGTAAACCGGGGTCCTTTAAGAAATTTTGGCGTGTAACAGCACTGATGGTTGTTACGTCTCCAATATGTTCCATCAGAGTAACAATGGTAACAGACGCGACTGTAATTACGGCATCCCAATTAAATTTCGGCAACATAAAGGGCGGCACCTGGATCCAATTTGCCTGGGCAATGGCTACCGTATCCAGCATCCCCAAACAAGCTGCCGCAATATAGCCGGCGATAAAACCGAATAAAATAGGTGTCAGTTTAAAGAAACCTTTGACAAAGATACTGACAATCACCATGGTTAAAGCCACAATCATAGCCACTAACCATCTTTGTCCCAAAGTTCCGGTTGCAGCCTCCACAATATTAGCATTAATAACAGAGGGGGCCAGCGTCAAACCGATCACCATAATCATGGAGCCTGTGACCACCGGAGGAAAGAGACTGTTGATTTTTTCCATGCCCACCAATTTAACAATGATGGCAAAAAGCACATAAATTAAACCGGCAACAAACACTCCGCCCGTCGCATATTCCAGTCCGTATTCCGCTCCAATCATGCTGACGACACCAATAAAGGCAAAGCTGCTACCCAGAAAAACAGGAACTTTGCCTTTTGTGAAAAAGTGAAAAATTAATGTGCCTACTCCGGCTGTAAACAATGCAACCGAAACATTTAAGCCGGTAATGAGTGGTACAATGATGGTTGCTCCACTCATAGCCACTAAATGCTGCAAACCTAAGACGACATTCTGTAATGAAACTTTTGTTTCCCTCATTTTCTACTCCTTTTAATGCAAATTGAATTTGAAAAAGTTGACCATGCCGACAACTGGCAAAAAAAAATTAGATACCTTTATTGTGTAATTTTTCCCGCAAAAAAACACTCCTTTCGACAAGCTTTACTAACCTAAAACTTTATTATTCGCGGCTTTTGCCTTTTATCCTGTTAGTATTGTGAAAAAAAATGCAAAAAAAATGACAAGGTTTAACACCTTGTCACAATTTTAACAAGCATTTACGAAACCCAATCCTGGCAAATCTTAACGCCCTCGGCTGCATTGGTTGTGAAAGCGTCGGCGCCGATTTGCTCACAAGCTTCCTTAGTAACCGGGTTTCCGCCGATAATTACTTTCACGCTGTCACGCACACCTGCTTCCTTCAGTGCATCAACAGTATCTTTCATGGATTCAAGCGCAAGTGTTAAGACACCACTCATGCCGACAATGTTAGGGTTGACCTCTTTAACTTTTTCCACAAAAGCACTGGGAGGTTGGTCAATTCCAATATCATGTACTTCAAATCCGGCAGCTTCTGCCATGCTTCTGAAAATATTCTTACCGATATCGTGCAGGTCACCGGCAACAGTACCTAAAACGATGGTACCTACACCGCCGGACTCCACACTACCTAAGGCAGGCTTTAAAATGTCAATAGCATTAGTCAGCAGTTCGCCGGCAAAAATTAGGTCACCCACAAAATATTCTCCCTGTTCAAACAGATCACCAACGATAGTCATTCCGGCTTGGCAGGCAGCTACAACTTCTTGCGCCTGTTCACTTGAAGGATTGGTGGCCATAAGGGCTTTCAGATCTTCATACACCTTGTCCTCATCTAGTTCACCAACAGCTTCTGTCAATGCTTTTAAGTCTAACATTACTTTCCTCCTTTTCTTTAGTTTCTGTCAACAGGTAACCCCCCGGTACGGCAAAACGAACCGGTAAACTGTTGAATTGCAAATTCCCCATAAATATCTGCACTGCTGCAATTTAGCGGCAGTCTTATGGGCAACTACATAAGTAAACTATAAACCTAGGATGCAGTAAACTCTATATTACAATTCGCTACAAAGATGAAGAATCCTTCAGCTAATATATTTTTTAATGCAAAGATTTTCTATTATCTAACTTTTTTTGCACTTTAAAACACGAAAGACGCTACTCCAGGCAGCCTACAGTCATGAGCTGCCAATCTGCAGAAATTATAATTTATGTATTTACAAAGAATTGTTATTTCAGTATGATCTAACCAAGGGAAGGGGATTATTATGCATGTTTTAAGAATATTACCTACATTTCTCAGGGACCTTTTACCCCTGCAAAATAATCAGCTGCCTCCCGTACTGCCCAACGTCCTGACGGCTGAAGTCAAGGAAATAAGCGGGAAAGCAGTTATTTTGCGCTGGCAGCATAAATTAATCCATGCGGTACTGGAGACTAAAGTAAAAGAAGGAGAAAAACTACTTTTACAACTTACTGATGAAAAAGACGGCCTGAAATATTATAAAGTTCTAGCCCGCTACAGCGAAGACATAGATCCCAACATAGGCTGGTACACATTGCAGCTGCCGGAACAGGAAATGAATCCCCCCTTTATTGCCGTAAAGAAGCAAAAAAAGAGTGCCAATACTCCCTTCTGGCTTGATATTGTTTTGCCCACAGCCAATATGGGCATTGTCGGTGTGCGTATTTATTCACTGCAAAAACCTTATCCCTGCAGCTTTTTAGTGGAAAATAAAGAGTACGGCAAACTCCTTACCGATTCTGCCTTATCCTGGTTGGCAGCTGTTAATGGAGAAGAACTTCCACTGGAACTTAAACCGTTTGTTTTGATACGGCGCCAGGATTATCTGCAAAGCTCCCTTTTTGACCATAAAGCATAAGGGGTGAGACAATGAAAAAGCAGCAAAAACTTACAGCTGTTGCCTTAAAATATGATCAAGAAACGACGCCTGTCCCCACGATCACTGCCAGCGGCAGAGGCCTTCTGGCGGAAAAAATTGTGGAAATGGCCAAAAACAATCAAATACCGATCCAAAAAAACCCCCCGCTGGCGGAAAGCCTGGCCCGGTTGCCAATCGGTGAAGAAATTCCCCCTGATTTATATCAGGCGGTGGCACATATTTTACTTTACATTATACATACTGATCAACTGCTTTCCGTAACAAACAAGAAAAACGCTTAGCGTTTTTAATGAGGCGGACAGGAGAGAAAACAAATCAAGATTGATACAATTAATTTCCTGGCAAAAAATCAAAAACAGCCAAAGGTTTAGCCTTTGGCTGTTGAATTTGCAATGGTGGGCGATGACAGGATCGAACTGCCGACTTCCTGCTTGTAAGGCAGGCGCTCTCCCAGCTGAGCTAATCGCCCTGGTGACCCCTGCGGGACTCGAACCCGCGTTACCGCCGTGAAAGGGCGGTGTCTTAACCGCTTGACCAAGGGGCCGTTTATTTTTATTGGTGGGCCCACTAGGATTCGAACCTAGAACCGACCGGTTATGAGCCGGCAGCTCTAACCGTTGAGCTATGGGCCCATGGCTCCCCGAGTAGGATTCGAACCTACAACCTACCGGTTAACAGCCGGTTGCTCTACCGTTGAGCTATCGAGGAAAGCGTCATGTTTCATCTAATGAAGTCGTGCATTGCCTATTATAGCGTAAATCCATATGATTCGTCAAGCCTTTTTTGCAGGTGTTTTTTGGATCTTACTCCAGATAGTCTTTCAAACGCTTACTGCGCATGGGGTGGCGCAGCTTGCGCAAAGCCTTGGCTTCAATTTGACGAATACGCTCCCGTGTTACGCCAAAAACTTGCCCTACTTCTTCTAAAGTCCGAGACCGGCCATCATCGAGGCCGAAACGCAGTTTTAAAACTTTTTTCTCACGCGGGGTAAGTGTCTCCAAAACATCATCCAGCTGTTCTTTTAACAGCTCAAATGCGGCCGCTTCTGCCGGTGCCTGTACATCCTGATCTTCAATAAAGTCCCCCAGATGAGAATCATCTTCCTCACCGATAGGAGTTTCCAGGGAAACCGGCTCCTGAGCAATTTTCAGGATTTCACGGACTTTTTCTTCAGAAATATTCATAACTTCGGCTATTTCTTCCGGAGTGGGTTCTCTGCCTAGTTCCTGTACCAATTGGCGCGATACACGAATTAGTTTATTAATTGTTTCCACCATATGGACAGGAATCCGAATAGTTCTTGCCTGATCTGCAATGGCGCGAGTGATGGCCTGGCGAATCCACCAAGTTGCATAGGTACTGAATTTAAATCCTTTACGGTAATCAAATTTTTCCACTGCCTTAATCAGGCCTAAATTTCCCTCCTGGATCAGGTCGAGAAAAAGCATACCGCGGCCTACATATTTTTTCGCGATACTGACCACAAGTCGCAAATTGGCTTCAGCCAAAGCGCGCTTGGCGTCTTCATCGCCTTGCTCCATCCGCAGGGCAAGCTCAATCTCCTCTTCAGGAGTTAAAAGCGGGATCTTGCCGATTTCTTTTAAATACATGCGAACCGGATCATTAACACTGACACCGTCAGGAACAGACAAATCCACGTCTTCCACATTTTCCGTATCTTCTTTGACATCGGCATCGTCAACATCAGCTAATGCTTGCTTCTCTTTGTCGGCGTCATCATCAATCACGTCAATACCAAGGCGGGAGAGGTGATCATAGAACTCATCAATTTCTTCCGGAGATAAATCCATATCCTGAAGTTGTTCTATAATTTCTTTGTAAGTGATAAAACCTTTCTTTTTCCCTTGCTTCTCCAGCTGTTCACGAATCTTTTTTAATTTTTTTTCTTTTTCCATGTTATCCAACACCTTTCCCTCCTTCCCTGGCTTGATTTATATCTTCTTCCATTTTACGCAAAGCTAGCCATTCCTTTGACAACTTAGCAATTTCCCCTTTCGCAGTACCGGCATCCAATTTAGACATTTGTTCCTCTATTTCCTTGCGCCTCTTGGCAATACGGGCACATTTAACATATTTTATGCAATCGTCCAATGCTTTGCGGGCGCTTTTTTCATCAAGTTTTTCATGGACAAATAAACGACTGGCAAACTGACGATATTTATCTGCAGGCAAAACGTCATAGAGCATGGCCGGGGTCAATTCCGCTCCGGCTGCCGCTGCAGTTTTTAGTGATGCCTTAAATTCCTGGGGAATATCTTCCGCCTGCAGCTGTTCTTTAGTATCGGCAATAAACATGGGATATTGCGCCCAAAGTGTAAGTATTTGCAGTAAAGCTTTCTGCAGCGTAGTTATTTGTTGAGCCCGTTTTACTTTCTGTGGAACCCGATTCTGCGGGGTGGTTCTTTTAGCTTTCTCCAACTCCTGACGAATTACCTCAACCGGTAGGTTTAATAATTTCGCCGTTTTTTGCAAATAATCCTCTTGCTCCATGGCATTATCTATGGAAATTAATATTTCTATAATTTTACGGTAAAGTAAAATACGCTCCTGATCATCGTTGGGATTATATATTTGTGTCAAGTGCCACAGCTGATAATCAGTCAAAAGCAGGGCTTCATCAATAATTTTACTCTGAAAAATTTCCGCCCCGTAGCGACCCAGGAAATCATCAGGGTCAAGTCCTTGCGGCAAACGACCTACTTTAACCAAACAGCCGGCATTGCGCAGAATCTGCAGACCTCGCCAAGTTGCCGCCTGGCCGGCGGCATCGGCATCATAGACAATAATTACTTCTTCTGCCTGGTTACGCAGGATTCTGGCCTGCGTTTCCGTCAAAGAAGTTCCCAAAGTTGCCACCGCATGCTGGAAGCCTGCCTGGTGAGCGGCAATGACATCCATGTAACCTTCAAAAATAATGGCACAATCTTGTTGGCGCAAAGCTGAACGTGCCAGGTGTAAAGCATACAAAGTCTTGCTTTTATTAAAGAGCGGTGTCTCCGGGGAATTTAAATATTTCGGGTGACTATCGCCCAGTATCCGGCCGCCAAAAGCAATGACCCGGCCGCTTTGATCGTGAATGGGAAAGATGATGCGATCACGAAAGCGGTCAAAAGTTCTACCGGAGCTTTCACTCAACAACCCGGCCGTAAGCAGTTCTTTTTCCGCAAATCCTTTTTGCAGGAGATAATTTTTTACTGCATTCCAGCTGTCCGGCGCATAGCCAAGACCAAATTTTTCTATTATTTCAGGCTTAAGCCTGCGCTGATGCAAGTACTGTAATGCTGCCCGTCCTGACGGTTGCTGCAACAGGTTTTGATAATAGCCATGTGCCAGCTCCATAATTTTATACAACCGTTCCCTGACCGACTGTTTTTTACGCTCCCAGTGTGTATCCTGCCTGGGCAGCGGCAAACCTGCCCTTCCGGCCAGCTCCTGGACGGCTTCAGTAAACGTCAAACCCTCAATTTTCATGAGAAAAGTATAAACATTACCGCCTTCACCACAACCGAAACAGTGAAATATTTGTTTATCCTGGGAAACACTAAAAGAGGGTGTTTTTTCATTATGGAAGGGACAAAGACCAAAATAGTTGCGGCCGGATTTTTTTAATTGCACATATTGCGAAACCACTTCAACAATATCGAAGCGAGTTCGCAAATCATCAATAAATTCTGTAGGAATTCTCCCCGTCATCCTTATCACCCTGCATTTTACAGCTATTACACGGGTTTGGACGTTTTAAGTTAAGCCCGGCAGCTAAAGCTTATCTATTCGCCATTATTGGACAAAATCCTGCAAAAGTCTATTTATAGTTCTTAATCACTGAAAAGACCTCATCCCTGAAAGAGAGACGAGGTCACATTGTCACAACCACATGATTTAGCCTCTCTCCGACCTGTTTCCCGGAACCTATTCCTCCTTTGCCTGACGTTACACGTCACACTGTTCCCATTTCACTGTACCCATTTATTTCTACATTGCTTGATTGATTCCTTCTTTAAGCCAAAGATTATCCTGACTGAGAAGCTTAAAATATTATATACCAATTAATGCTTATTATACGATTTATCATAGATTTACCGGCTTAATTGCAATTTTTCGCCGTCTGAGACGGCAAGTTGGCGTTACATAGCATTAATTCGCCTTTTAACGGATAAATCCTCCATAGAACAGGCACAAATTACTTTGCCTTTCTTTGCTAAAACTTTTACAACTTTTTGCTTTCTACCGGCCAAGGCAAATAAAATTATCTCATTCGATAATTTGGCAAAAAAAAAGCTAACACCTTTCGGTCTCAGCTTCAATTTTATTGAGGGTAAAATAAAA
>JGI24708J26588_10001260_pt1 | contig 20021 bp, 12 predicted proteins | sample BioPla1DNA2_FD_26588 | JGI IMG/M metagenome (IMG submission 26588) | reverse complement strand
ATGAATGANAGTTCCGTCAACCGCTATTGCGTGATGCCGCTGAAAATCCTCAAAGCGGAAAAGCTTGTGGGAGGCGAAGAGAGATTTGACGAACTCATGCAACAACTATATGTAAGCAAGGGTATGGAGAACCCGCCCCTCCTAACCTATAACGATTTTGTAAATATCTGTGGACTGAGCAAGGAGGCGCTGGAGCTTGATTAAGCTATTTGGCTATGAACTGCGACGGTTGCTATTCAATAAGTTCTTCATTGGACTGCTAGTGATTACAGGACTGTATAGCTATCAGATTCTGAGTGGTGACATCATAGTGGGAGTTGCCAATACTGCACCATTTTCCAGATGGAGCTACGGCGCGTTCCTATCAGCTGTACTGCCCCTTCTGCTAATCACGTTACTGTTTTTTACTACCTTCCTTTACTCGAAAAAAGAAAAGCAGGTTGGAGCAATTACCTTTGCCACACCAATTGACCCGTTGCATTATGGGTTCCTGCGGTGCTTAGCCATGGTAACGGGTTTTGTAGTTATCTCCGGCATAGCCATTGGTCTCAGCTTAATATTCTACGCGCGTGTCTTTCATTTTACTGCCTTTGGTGATTTCCTGGCACCCATCCTCCTAACCCTTATTCCCGCCATGCTTTTCACGCTGGGAGTAGGACTCACAGCGGGGCGAATGCACTCGGGGCTGCTCTATGCTCTGATGCTGATTTTGCTGCTTCTCGGGCAGATGCCACTACCTTACAGTGTGGATCTGCTTGGTGGGAACTTTTTCCATGGGTTCCCGGCTACACTACCTGTAGGGCTAGAAGGTGAAGTAGTGTTCACGATACCTATGGCAGTTTGGATAGGCAAGGCAGTCTACTCTATCGTTGGTCTTGCCTTGACACTGCTATGGCTGATTCGTCTTCGGGAGAGGCATAGCTGAGTAGAGTGTTGACTCCATTTCATCTTCGAGATGGATAGCCCCGGCAGGCACTAGATTTGTTATGGGGGATGAGGGATTCCAGCCGCTACTGTTTGGCGACATTGTGCCAGTCACATACGCTTTCTTGCGAAGCGATTACTTCGAAGAAGGGGTTCCATTTCGACAATCAGATTGGTACATATACTGTAAACTTCCCTTTCTTGGCTGCAGTTTTGCGACTTGGCTGATGCGCTTGATCTCAATCGGGATCCGACCCCCGAAGTGCGTTTTCGGAGTATTCACTTTACTTCACCTGTGAGTTTGCTCGAATGGGAGAAGCACCGTTCAGTACAAGGATGTTGGGTGGGCTCATATACCCAGCTGGTTGCATCAGCTTGACGAGTATTGGGCCAGGTCAAAGCGGCCAGAGGTTTGTACCCCTAGTGGAGACTTCTTTCGCTAGGGGCATTTTTTCCGTCCAAAACAAGAAGAGCTCACCCAGGTTCAATATCAGCATGCAGTTATGAATGCCTGACATGTTGAATCTGCCACCCAGACGCTTTCAATTCCTCTTCGTATCCATTAATATGTTGCTCCTCTACGGCAAGGCAGAGGAGCGATGTTGCCCGGGTCATCGCTACGTAACCTAGTCTGCACCTCGTTGTGTCTCTGATTCCGAGCTGATCGGCAACGTGCCTTCCAGTTAAAAGTTTCATCACATCCCCAAGGTGAGATCCATACCAAGAGGTATCCAGTAGAAGCAAAGCCTCTACTGTTCGCCCTTTCACTCCGTGGATAGTATCCAGCTCTATTTCAACATTCTTATGCCGATATACGTTGCATTCTGCTCAGATACCGGAAGCAACAGGATCGTATGCTAATGGTTGGCTTAGCAATAAGGAAATCTAGAGTTGCTCCGGAGAGCTCTATGCCATAATGGTTCTGGATAGTTTCTTATCGCCTGGACGAAATATGGAGACGGTCGGCAGTCCCTTGTCATAGCCATACACAGCTCTAGTAAGAGCTGAGGCATATCCTTTAAGACGTCTGATGATCGCCACACCTTGTTGGCATCGGCGTTATCATTGGTATTTGAACGCTTCCCGAGCCTGCTCAATGGCTAAGAGTCTCGATATGCCAGAGGCAAGAACACGCACAGCATTGCCAAGATCTCCTTTGCGCAGAATCAAGTAGTTGGCCTCGGCCAAATAGTCCACAAAATCTTTCTCGCGGCTACTGTCGGTCGAGATGTTTATACTAAAGGGCTCTTCTAAACCCCTCCAAAGGTACTTGCAGATTCCTATGCATATCGTTATTTAGCGCTTTTAGAGGGGAAACATAGAGGATCTGAACTCCCTGGTGTTCAGTGATGTTACCGGAGAGAAGCTTTTTGTACAGGATGTCCAGACACTTAAGAAAGGCAGCCAGGGTCTTACCCGATCCGGTGGGTGCTAGCAGCAGGACATTATGGCCTCCACCGATTTGGGGCCACCCCTTTTTCTTAAGGTGGAGTTGGGGAATCAATAGTGTCTTCAAACCATTGTTGCAGTACCGGATGGAAACTAGCCAGACTCTCCTGCATGAGGTGCATACCCCATTTATTCAGCCCTTCTCATAGCCGAATATAGCATTTTGGCCTTCTGAAGAGGTCTCACAAGTTTAATCATGTCGATCCGACACTCTTACCTGACCCCAGCATCCTACATCGTGGGCTTGTCTAAGCAGAGGTTCCCAAAGCGAATCCTCACCGCCTTCAGGATCTCCGCAGAGATAGCGCGGCCACATCTTTGGGTGACGAACATAGAATGGGTCTGTTTCAAAGCCTTTTTCGTAACCTCCGTAATGGAACATATCTGGAATCCAAACGACACAGTGGAGATTCCCTTGGGATGGTCCTGGGGAGGCATAGGGCATGGGAACTCCCCGGTGATGGTGGTGCTGAACACCTACAGAATGGGCCAATTCGTGGGAGAGTACTATAGCCGTATGCCTTAGTACCGCAATCTCCAGGTCTTCTGGGTGCGACTCAACGTACTTATCTACCCACCTGTTTCCACATTCTTCACACTCTTTCCACCATGCATTTCGGGCTGCTCTAGCTTCAGCCCTGACTTGATCGGTTTCTTCGAGGCTCATCCCCTTGGTGTCTAGCTCCCAGGAAGGCGTAGGCTTTCTAGCATACAGTTCAGCATCTAGATGGCCGTAGGAGGCAGCCAAAGCTGCAGCACGTTTGGCATCTCCGATAACGTCCGGCGGGATCAAGTCCGGGAGAATGTCAACCCGATAAGTATACTTCGGGGGGCCAAAGCCCAGCTGATAATCTGCCCAAGACATACCGCTCATTGCACTGGGGGCGGTGCCGGCGCTTTTGCCTGCCCTTGCCAATGCATCTGCATAACCGGGAGGAAAAGCCAGCTGTGTACCGGCAGTCTCAGTCACCACCACGTGAACTCCGTGCTGGTCCGTGGCATGACCGAAACCACTATTGAAGTTGATTATCCGCTTACCCTCAGCTGACGAGCCTGGACCGGTCCAATGCTCGGCATCGATGAAGCGCAGGCGTAGACGGGACATCCTGCTGAAGCGAAGATCCCGAGTGAGACTATTTGTTTCCATCTTCTCCACAATTCCGTCGGGATCAAAGATGAAAAGATGCTTCCAATTAGGGTCGAGGCGCTCATGCACGAACATACCCGCACCGACTACTTTGTGCCGGAATCCCCTGTATTTTTCAAAGAGGGAGATGCCGTCACCTGGGTGTTTTTGATCTTCAGGTTTGGGAGACTCATCCCACTCTGCCGGTAGGCGCCCATAGAGCCCGTGCTCTTGTTCCCAGCGGTCGGCGATATGGTTATTGTTGCGATCTAGGGGTAGAGTAACCTCTTTCTGCTCAGCATCATCCTCCAAATGCCCAACCACGGTTCTGCCGCTCCTCGTGGTCGCGGTGACCTGCAAGCGACCATATGCCCCAAAGTCAAAGGCATCTACAGTCACTACTGCCTGGGAGTCGTAGTTTTCAGTAAAAGCCGACTGACCATCTTCGGAGATGACCAAGTAACCAGGCTGCTCTGTGAACATGAGGTCGTAACTATCTATGGCCCTTGCTTTGCTCGGGTAATTTAGGCAAATTCCAGGCTCCCGAGAAGTACCGACTAATTGGAACTGGAAAGTGGCCTTATCGTCAATCACCAGTGCACCTGGGCGGTTCTTATCTCTTAGCTCCACTTCGAAGGAAATGCTATTACCTGGGGTCTCTACATCTTCATCAGCTTCAGGCAGCCATTTGTTGTATTCCTCCGCCAGGAGGATGACTAACTCTGGGTCCTCCGAATACTTGCTGTAAGTGATAGTATACGATAACTCCAGCTGGCCATCCATGGTATGATTCGGTGAAGACGAAAGCTCTCGGGGAAATGTGAAGTCGTGTTTGGCATTACCGAAAACGGTCCAATTAGTGCCGTCTGGGCGAGCTATCCCAAGACCCTGCTTGAACTCTGAGCTAGCCAGTGCATCTTCAATCACCATTTCGCATAGTAAAAGTCCCGTGGGCAAAGTATTCTCAAATTCATCAGTGTCTACTCCAGTGCAAGTCTCGGTTTTAGAGACTGTCCGAGTCCGTGCTCGGCATTCAAGGCCCTCATAGAAGCGAGGTAGGGAAACTTTGCACACAGCGGGGTATATGTATATAGAGGGCGGCGATAGATTCTCCCGCGCACGTGCCTGGTATGTCGTCCGGGTTTCATTGGTCGAAGTAAAATCTCTTTCCTTCCACTTTCCTTCGCTAAGGCACAGGTCTCTCATAACCGCCCGACCCAAGATCTCTCCCTTGCCACCACCAGTAAGCGTTACTTCGCCACTTTCTTCTCCTAGATCGAGCAAGTCGTCTACGATACCAGTCACCTGATAATGATAGTGTCCGGAGTACATTATCTGCATGCTGACTCTTGATGTCTCTGATTCTTCCCGAAGGTAATCGCTTTCAAACTCGGCAACTCTATGATAGGAATCGGTCTCTTTAGCCTGGCAGGTCAACTTCCACTGGATTTCCACTTCTCCCAGGGGAGGCAAGTCCTCCTCGTCATCATATTGGGGCTCTAGATCATCATCGCGATCGTCGTTTGTGTTGGTAGGATACTGACCAGGCTCATTGTACTCGGAGCTTTCAGTACCGGCACCTTGGGGCACCGGCCGAAAACCAGAAAAGGAGGGTGGGGCAGCGTTGCTAGCTTCCGAACCAGGTGGACCACCGCCCAGGTCAATGGTCTTGACAACCGTTTCACCAGCACCGACTCTGAGGGTAAACATCTGCGGCAAGAAAGAGGCATCTTCGGGGTTAAAGACCATGCACTCGTATTGGCCGGTAGGGACTGTAGCTCTCAAAGCACCAGTCGCGGGGACGAGAGGAATCACTTCGCCCTGATCGAGTGCGACCGCTGCCCCTAAGCAGCCTAACGAGATGTTGGTTCCATTGAGCAGTACTTCCACACGAATCTCGCCAGTTGCCTTGCTCTTGCTGGCCTGGGCGATATTAGCAAAACACCAAGTCAGAGCAATACATGTGACAAGCAACCATAACACTGGGCGATCTAGCAGCCTGAGCTTTGGGCCCCACATCCGCATCGGCACACCCTCCCATGTAGCGATGTATCTAATCAGTAGTCGCTCATTCTGCACCGAACCGGCTCTTCCTTGTTTTTGACTCCTTAGGGCCCACACCTCGTACGCCTTTTATATCTGCGCAAGATAGCAGAAACTCAGCAATGGCACAGACAGGAATTCCACTACATGTTGTTTAAACGTAAAAAAGATAGGGGATCTTACATCGTGCGACTCGAGATATTCACGCCTCCGTCGATAAATAGTGTGTACCGGTGGTTACGTCATTTTTCACTTCTCCCCTATATATAATCTCAGAGGCAGCCAGACACACCGAAATGATTACCGAGAGCGCCAGCAGCGCTATCCACGCAGGTCGGTAGCTTCCGGAATAATCGTACACAGCTCCCATAAGCGGAACTGAGACCGACGGGCCTAGTGCGGTTACCATGGTAAAGATACTAAAAATCATCGGGTAATCCTTTACCCCAAAATGCTTTGTGATGAGTATCGAAACCGGAACCGATAGGCCACAGCTCGCCATTCCCACTGATACTGCATAGATCCAAGGAAATGCCGGGAAGTGTGAAAACAGCGCGGCAACTGGAAAGATGAGACCGCAAACTGCTACCAAAACGTTTCCCGCCATAGTACCAAAGCGGTCATAAATAACACCCAGAATGATTTTGCCTACTGTCAAGAACACCATGAAAAGCGAGATAACAGCGGATACCATCGCCGTCGAATAGCCGATATCGCTCAGATATGGGGCAGAATGGGTGTTGGTGGCTCCGGCAAAAGCTGAAATGAGGAAAAAAGCAACCAAAAGCAACCAAAACCTGTTTGTTTTGAGAGATTCGCTTAGGGACAAGTTGAATGTGGGTCCCTCGATTTGCCTTTCCCCTCCCTTATAGCCTTTTGGTGAGTCATAGGGCTTTAGCCCCGCCTTTTCAGGCTTTTCTTTGATGAAAAAGAGTATGACGGGAATAAGTGTTGCTAGCCCCAAGATTCCCATAAACATGTATGCAAAGCGCCAGTTGACAAGCTCAATGACACGGCTGACTACCGGTACCATTATGGCACCGCCAAGGCCGCTTCCCGAGTAGGCAAGGCCGATTGCAAAGCCTCTCTTGTCCTCGAACCAGTAGCTTACCAGGATACCAATAACCATGAAACTTACGGCGTTAAAGAAGATGCCGTTAATAAAAGCCAACAGATAGAAGTGCCAAAGAGTGCTTGCAAACGAATAACCGATTGTCACAAGACTCAGCATGGACGCTCCGACCAGGAGTACTGTCTTTACCCCCAATTGCTGAATCACCTTGCCGTAAACCGGCATGATGCATGCGCTGGTCAGTGTCATAATTGTGCGGTGCAGCGTAAACTGGCTGCGCCCAAAGCCGAGGGAATCGCAGACCGGCTTGACAAATACACTGTTTGTACTGTTGAACATCCCTAAACCTACCGCCAGGATAATTGTGCTGGCAATAACTATTTTCCATCCATAGAAAACCTTCTTTACCTCTTGCATCGAATCCCTCCGTCCCGTCGCATTTGCTATCTATAGGTTGCCAAAGCAGCTCTCTCCACGTAAGCGATAGTCCCATTTTTTGCATGCTCAACATCTTCAAGGATATGAAGCCTCGTAGAAAGGGTTTGGGAAAACGGAATCGTCTCCAATCCATAAATTGAGCACAGGTCTACGGAAACCTTCCTTGTAAGTGTTCTCGGTCCTTAAGCACTTGTGCTCTTCCACTAGGACGGCAGTGAGCTCTCTTTTCTTTCTCCAAGTAGATTGTTCCTACTAGGTACTCTACATTTGCAGATAGATATATAACTATAAAGGATTTGCGCAAAAGACAGCGAACGTAGATCGGTTAGTTTGAATCGTTGCTCATATCTGGGCCTTTCGGGTTCATTGACTGAGCCTTCCCAGTATTTGGCGACAGTCTTGCGATCTAGCCCCAAATGTTGAGCCGTAGCCTTTTTCGTCAACCCTTTGTCCCGATATTCACGGATTTTCACGATAGTCCCCACTTTCGTCAAGTTTGCTCACTCCCTCGAAGTCGTATTGGCAGCGATTACCGATCATTTCGAGAGAGTGGGCTTTCTCCTTTCTTTAGTTGGCTATTTGTGGGGAATTTTCGTGGCCATTTATGTCCATTTTAACCTGGCCAGACAATATTGCTAAAGAGGGTGCTTTTTGAGAAAGCACACTGTGCAAGTGGAAAAGATAATCCGAGGGAAGGGTCTTGTAGCAACGGTATATACGAGGTTGTTAGCATCTTGCATCTTTGCTACAGCAATCCAAATGACTAGAGTCTTCTAGGAGCCGTGTAAGGGTCTGTGTGCACTGTTCTGTAAGAGTAATAACGCCAGGCTGATTAGCACCTGGCGTCACACTACTCAATTATTGCCTCTAGCTGTTCACCGACTTTCCCCCAGCGCTGCATAAGCTGATTGAGCTGATCATCGAGCAATTCTACCTCCTCTTGCAGTTTCCACATTTGCCGGTGATCCTGGAGGATCTCTGGCTGTGTCATCTCCTTATACTTTACGTCTCGGGCAGTCTCTTTTTCACCAATTAGTTCTTCTAGGCGAATGAGTTCTTCCTGCAATGAACGCACGTCCACATGTTTTCTGATGTCTTGCCCCGTTGGCTGGCGACGCTGCGCCTGTAGGGGCTTCTTCCCACCCGGTGAAGCGGCGGTAGCGTTGGCCCGTTCTGCTGCTTGCTTTGATGCGTAATAATCGTAGTTGCCATGATAGTACTTAAGCCTGCTGTCGTCCAAGACGTAGATCCCTTCTATGACCCGGTTGAGAAAGTAACGGTCATGGGAGACAACCAAGAGAGTACCCTTGTAGTCGAGTACAGCCTCCTCCAAAACCTCGATGGATGGNAGATCCAGGTGATTGGTAGGCTCATCGAGAATGAGTAGGTTGACCTCAGTGTAGACCATTTTCAGCAGTTGGAAGCGTACTCGCTCGCCGCCGCTGAGAGATACTATGGGCTTGAACACCAGCTCGCCTGGAAAACCATACTTGGCCAAAATGGCGCGAGCCTTCGATTCTGCCAGATGCGGCACNATGCTGCGGAAGGTGTTGAGCACCGTCTCCTCACCACTAAGGGGAGNAGGTTGCTGTGGCAGATAGCCAATCTTAAGACTTGCGCCCGTGTACACACTTCCTGAGTCAGGCTGCAGCTCACCGAGGAGTAGGTGGATCAACGAGGTCTTACCTGCGCCGTTAGGGCCGACGAGACCTAGTCTCTCACCATAGCGCACTCGCCAGTCGAGCCCTCGAAAGAGAGTGCGATACCCTAAGGTGAGTCTAATGTTCTCCAGGCGAACTACTTCTTTGCCGCTACGATGGCCACCGAGGCGCAGATTATAATCCAAGAGGTTTGCATCGGGATTCTCCACCTTCTCCATCCTGTCGATCTGCTTCTGTATGTTGGCGGCCCGTCTGAAAAACTTCTCATTGTCGGCCGCGGCCGCCCATTGCCGCAGGCGCTTTATGGCCGCTTCCTTGTGCTTGATCTCTTTCTGCTGTATCTGGTACTCCTTAACCGCCTGCTCATAGAGACGATCTCTTTGCTCTAGGTAGGAGGAATAGTTACCAGCAAACTCACGAGCACGGCCCCGAAACACCTCAATAATGCGACTGACAGTGCGATCGAGGAAGTAGCGGTCATGGGAAATGATGACAGCTGTCCCACTGTAGCCAGAGATGTATCGTTCCAGCCACTCTAGGGCCGAGAAGTCCAGGTGATTGGTAGGCTCGTCGAGCAACAACACATCAGGGCGCGCAAGCAATACCACAGCTAGTTCAAGCCGCGTTCTCTCGCCGCCACTGAGCGTGTTTACTGGTGCCTGCTTATCTGTAGTCAACCCCAGGCCGTTGACAGTCTCCTCGATCCGGGTTTTGTATTCGTAACCGCCAGCCTGTTCAAAGATTGAACTTACCTCTGCATATGTCAGTAGCAGACGCTCTGTTTCCGAGTCATGTACCTGACATTGGCTCAGTCGCTCCTCCAACTGCTTTGTCTGGTTCTCCAGTTCTCGCAGGTGGGCAACACCCTGAAGGAGCCGTTCCATTACTGTCAATTCCGTGGCATCAGGAATCTGTGCCAGATGGCCTATGCGTAGGCGTGATGGAACGGATATAGTTCCCTTATCTGGCGTCTCCTCACCTGTGATGAGGCGGAAAATGGTGGTCTTGCCGGAACCATTGGCTCCGACGAGCCCTACCTTCTCTCCGGGGTATACGGTGAGGGTCAAATCCTCAAGTACCGGTTCATAGCCGTAGTTCTTGTACACTTGTGCAAAAGAGATCATGGTATTCACTCCCACCTAAAGAAAAAACCGCGAGCCGAAGCTCGCGGTCATTGCACCTCAAGGTGCTATAGTATTGAAGCGTGGCTCCGGGTTTCACCCGCAGCCGCTCATTTGCATTCTAGTATGCCACTATGTGGCCACGGGTAAGGAGAATGTAGTTAAAAAAGGGTACACTACCCCCTGGGCAAGGACCCTATCTGCAATTTGCACGATGTGGAAGCACGTTGAACGCTCCATCTTCCAGCCTCCTTACAGACTGCCTTTATTATACGTGTGACAGCTGTTGTGTGTCAATACGGATCCGTGCCAAAAGCCAAACAAGTCTGAACGAGAGTTCTGGTCAAGGGCGGCCAGCAAAAGTGGTCCACGCTCTTTTCTGTCCAATTGGTTTTCTGGTATGTAGCAACTGATGACACCCGTATACACTAGAGCTTTCGGAGGCTATAGTCAATGCAGCTACAAGAAAGATTCTGCGGCTGTCTTTTGGGTTGGCCGTGGGTGATGCAGTTGGCACAACCGCAACCTCCATTTTTCAGCTTGCTGCAACTCAGGGAATCACCCTTTATACTCAAAGAGAATGGGAACGGGTGTCACATACTCATGTGGCTAGGTTCATGTACAAGCATGGATGATCTGCGACATTTTGCCACGATGAGTATAGTGTCCTTGACAATTGAGCTAATGGTGCGAACCTACTACAACATCGCAGACTTCAATACGCTCTACAAGGGAAACAGAAGTCCAAATCACAAGTACAAGTTGACGACCATGTTGACGATGGCCCACCTCCTGTACAATTGGCAGCAAATCTATGAGGCGCCGTGCTATTCCTAATGCGAATGAGACGTCGCTCCCCGATAAGTGTTATCCTCTGTACTCCAACACTCGGGTTCTTCTTCAGCCAGCGCAACAGACCCTTTCGCATTGGCCTGCTTCTTCCACTTATATAGAGTGGCTTCCGAAACAGCTGTCTCTTAGGCAGTCTTGCTTACAGGTTGGTTCTCCGGCGACATCATCTTCATTACAGTGGAGGACTGAATTCTTCATCATACCTAGCCATTAACACTATGAAATGTCAATAGCAAAAAGAGCACTTTGACAAGTAAAAAGGGATCTAGCGAGCCGCGTGGACTCCACTGGTAATCGGGTGCAGACGGTCGTCCTGTGACCAGATAGCATAGACTAGACGCTAACTGTCAGGCTTAAAGGAGAAGTTTTCTGAATGGAGAAAACCAATGCAAGTTGTGAATTCGGGCAATTAACACACGAGCTGCAACGGGCTGAGCGTACTATCTTCGGAAACCAGTCTGCTGGGCGTAGGGGTATCGAGCTAGCCTGGATAGAGGTCAGTGGTGGTATTGCCCAATTGCGGCCTAGCCGCATGTTGAGGATGGAAGCCCGCCCTGTCTTTAGTAGGTTTGCACCCCTGGCAATCTAGATCGGAGGCCCAGACATGGAAGAGGCCGATGTGAAATCCCTTTGCGCAACAATGGGCAAGAAAGCCGCCAATATCGGGATGAAGGACAACAGAATCAAGCTTCTGCGTTCAGCCTTGCGGGGCCGCGATGAGTCTCTCGTTGCCGTGGAAGGCATATGGCTGAATGCGAAGGCTTTGGCCTCTCGTACTCAAATCGAGGCATTGTACGTCTGCCCCGTGATGATTCGCACACCTGAGGCAGTCGACCTCTTGTCTAGCCTGATCGGTCGGGTGGTACACGGTGTCCACATAGTCTCTGATAGAGTGTACCACAGGCTGAGTGAGCCAAAATCGGATGAAGGTGTAATCTCCCTCTGCAGGCTACCCAAGATTAGTCTCGACGAGATACGTCTGCGGGACAAGGACTTGGTGCTAATCCTAGATGGGTTGGAAAGTCCGGGCAATGTGGGAATGATAATACGTACAGCAGAGGCCGCGGGAGTCTGTGCTGTGTTCATCAGCCATGGGAAAACAAGTGTAACGAACCCGAGAACCGTGCGATCCAGCTTATCCAGTGTACTGAGTCTTCCAGTGATTGAGGTTGAGATGAAAGACGTTCAGTGCTGGCTCGATAAGAATGGATTCACACTCTATTTTGCAGACGCTACCGGTGGGAGCACCTATAGCAACGTGGAATACGCCCCGAGGTCTGCAATGGTAGTGGGAAACGAGAAACACGGGATATCCCCAGAATGGTACAGGGTCAATCACCTCTCTGTGCACATACCAATGATAGGCACAGTCGGGTCCCTCAACGCTGGTGTCGCCGCTTCTATACTTGCGTATAAGGTTCGCAGCCAGTTTGGGTTCACTAGCCATTCATGATAGCCAGCCAGCCGGTATCTCTCGCTGGTCCTTACGGGAATAGACCACCCCAAACTAGGTGGCACCACGGGGGCAGAGCTTTCGTCCTGGATTAGGGCGAAGGCTTTTTTGCACTCTGCCGAAGGAATCGGGCTCATCCCTTTGGACGGGATGATGGGAGTCGCTTCGCTTCTCCTCATCTACTCTGCAGTTGGTCAGCGAGTGTTTGTCAACCAAGGATACTACCATACTTGGCGGTAGAAAACGGCCTTTTCCCCAAGTCCAGTATGATATACTTGTACTGCAATGGTTACAGTGACCACGGGTGCGATATCTAAGGCTTTCTTGGAGGCAGGATCCTGGTCCACCCCGCTATAAATGGGCAAAGAATGAGGGTGGCTGGCCATGTGGCTGCCGCCAGAATTATTCACAAGCCAGACAATGGAACACATAAAACTGTAGCGGTTGTATCGGGAGGGCGAAATGATGGATGAAGATTCACGAATCGTGTTGCACATAGAACTAGATGAACGGAGTTTATCCATCCTTGTCCAATCGTTATTTTCCGCCTGGATGCTGGCGTTCCTCTTTGAGGGCCAAGTGTTTTATTCCCTTGCCGAAAGCTTTGGTTTTGCCCCCACCACTACGGTTTTCTGCGGAGTAGCGGCCAACTTTGGTGGATTGTTACTGGGCGGGTCGTTTGCCAAGACAAAGAAAGCGGCTAAACGGCTGTTTCTTTACTCATTTCTCTTTTTCATTGCTGTGTCCATGATTTTCTTCTTTCCTCCATCTGTATTATGGACTGTGGGAATCATCACGGCTTCATTTATGGCCGGTAGCTGCGTGGCAGCATGGGGCTTTTACTTAAGAAGCGGTACACCCAAAAACGAGCGGATAAAGACTGTTGCGGATATGCTGATCTTGTCTAATGTACTTATGATCTTGCTTAATACGGTAGCCATTCATATCTCACCCCGTGTTGGACTGGCACTATCCATCATCCCATTATTAGGCGCGTTTGCGTTGGCCCTGAGACTACCAGCGAATGATGACGAAGCTCCTTCCGCTTCTTTCGAACAGAACAACGAGTCTTTCGGTATTGCGAGGCTTCTCGTGTTCCTATGCCTTTTCATAGTGATTATCACCATTAATTCCGGCCTAATGTATCAGGTGATCAACCCTGCCTTTAAGCATCTTGAATGGCTGACAAGCTGGTATTGGGCGATTCCTTATATTGTGGCGCTCTTTGTCATGAGAAATCTTCCCCAGCAAATAAATCGATCTTATATACTCTATGTTGCCATCGCAATGATCGGGCTTTCGTTTATCGCTTTCATGGGCCTTGGCCGCTCAACGGCAAGTTATCTCGTGATCAATACGCTGATGCTTGGGGCCTGCGGGGTATACGATTTGTTTTGGTGGAGCATACTCGGCGAAATGCTGGAACTCCATAAAAATCCCGCGAGAATTCTTGGTATAGGGCTCTCCGCCAATGTGCTAGGAGTGTTATTGGGAGGGCTAATCGGTAACGCCATTACCTCTGGGAGTATTGACAGTCCCAATCCCACGCTACTAGCTCTGACTGTGGTCTGTGTGACCCTAGTACTGCTGCCTCCTTTGCACAAACACCTTTCTTCTTTGCTCAAAGGCCATGCATATCTATCGGTGTTTGCGGAGATGTCCTCCCAGGAGCAGACTCATCAGGTTGACCGCTTTGCAAGATTCGGAGGTCTATCGGATCGGGAAAAACAAGTCGCCACCCTGCTGCTTCAGGGAAAAACATACAAGAGAATCGCCGCGGAGCTTTACATCAGTGAGAATACCGTCAAATACTATGTGAAGAATATCTACTCCAAATTGAATATCCAGAGCCGTTCGGAGCTTATTGACATCATGCTAGAAGAAGAGGCAGCGGTTCAGTCGAGATAGTATGCCTTTAAAGCCGAGCTCGAGCCCCTACCCGAAAAAGGTGGGGGCCTTTTTATGCCAATTACCCATTTCGGGTGATCCCTTATTGCTAGTATGTTGTTAAGCTGTTCTTGATAGAAGCAGAATATCGTACCTCGGTCTAGGACCAAGGTTGAACCTGTATTCGACAGACGATACCAGTCCCAGGATTTCTTACCCTTGCCCGAAAAAGGAGGATCACCCTTGAAAGCAATCATTAGAAGGTGCATTGTTTTTGCAGCTTTTTCTGGCTTTGCCATCCTGACAGGCGTCGTGATTCTCATCTTCGGGGGGACAACGTCCAGACTCCAGTCGCATATACTCCCGGCAAGTATATTGATAGCAGGCGTAATCTCAACGGGCTTTTGGGTAGAAGAATGCAAGAAATTGAAGATAGCGCGACTCATCGTGGAAAATACAATTATCCAAATCCGTACTGCCGTTATTCGCGAGGTATGCGCTGAAGCTAAACAACCGTCCGACATAGAGGCTTCAGATGTATTTATCTCTCATTTTGGTATTCTGCTCAATACAAGAGTCATTAAATTCAACCAGGGGGGGATCCGTCTAAGGGCTGTGGAGATAGGAGATGATTTTATCTGTTTCACTTACGGTACTGAGAGGTGGATACAAAGAACTTGGCTGCTACGACCGGCGATTGACCCTGTTACCATACATGAGATCTCTGAGAAATTCCGATATGAAACCGGGATTGTACCGACATTTGTTGCTTGACGGTAGGATGAGGGCAGCATCATGGGTGAGATGAGCCCTAAGAGATGGAGTTTTTCGACTCCGTCGTGAATTCGGAAATAGGTGTGGGTGGGGATCTTATCATAATACGTTCTTAGAACTTAGCTAGCTCTAGCCCTACCCGAAAAGGGTGGGGGCGCTTTTTGCCAATTAACCATGTAGGGTGATCTCTTATCTCCAATGGATTTCAAAAACTGTTTTAAGAAAAAAGGGAGGTATCCGTCATGTTATTCACAGGTAAGGGTTGTTATAGGTGTGTAATCTGGACACTAGTCATGTTGGGTTCTCTTTGGATTTCAGGTTTATCTGCCTTGGCTTATGATGCATGGCAACCTGATAATGAGCCAGCCGAAATCCAAGCTCTAGATAGCATCATTGACGAGTTTGAAATGATGGTGGACCGTGCGAAGGCAGCTAATGCAGCACACCCTTCTTTTCTCAGTGATCTTGAAAGTGTGGTAGACCGCCTGAGAAAGCAACGCAGTATCATTGCTGACGCGAGTTCATCATCCTATGCGGGCCATAGCGATGGCTATACTAGCATGGCTTCTTCCTACGGCGAACCCAAGGAGCTCACTGGGCCAGACGTAAGATATCTAGGTGTTAGCGAAGACAAGATCGGCACATGGAGTAATTGCAGTCCAGATGGAGAAAATGATGGGCATTTTCAAGTACTTGTATATTTCCCCAAGGAAGTAGNAGTCGACAACATTAGGCTCCATAAGTCCAATAACGAAGGGGAAAGATTAGACAGATGGTGGTATAGCCACAATTCTGACTCGTGGGTTCTTGGGGTATTCCGAGACGGCGAAATGCTCAATCCAAATAGAGACAAATTTCTTGGCAGATTCAGTGGGTGGATTCTATTTGATATCTACGGGGCTATTCAAGGTCCCTGGTTTGACAAAGGTGAGTACCTGTTGCTGGAAATGACAACCAGCGAAGGCGAGTTGATTAAGCTATTTCGAATAGGTGACATCGAAAAAGGGTTTTCCCGACCGTAAGCAGGGGCTGCCGGAGGTCTTTGCCTTTCATAACCTAGCGCTTTAGTACCGGTCCATTTTCCTGGTAATTAGTGCTTATCAAGATAGCCCACAGTAATGGGATAGAGCGTGCCACGCTTGACTTAGACCCGAATTATACATCCTGGAGGGATTTGCCTTGCATAAGAGAAAATCAGCGATCTTGATGGGCTTAGCGCTGCTGTTGGTTTTGTCTGCTTCAAGAGGTATCAATGCCGCGTCTTTTACTCAATGGGCTATAGATGCCAAAGCCAGTAGTCAATACGGTAGCAATAGTTGGTCTGCACTGCAGATGACAGGTGCTCCTAACACTTATCCCCAACATGGTGATAAAGATACTGCCTGGGCACCGTCATACGCGAACTCCGGTATGGAATGGGTGGAGCTTACTTACCCCGAGGCTGTTGTTGTGGAACGGGTTGATATCTATGAAACATACAACCCCGGTGCCATTACAAAGGTGGAACTCATTGATGCATCCGGTACGAGCCATCTGGTTTGGCAGGGCAAGGCGGCAGCTCTTACACCTGCACAGGCTCGAGTTTTTCAGGTCCAGAACCATACTACGCGAATACCTTCTAACAAGGTACGCATCACGCTAGAGACTGATAAGGTCTCCGGTTGGAATGAAATCGATGCGGTGGGCCTTTTGGGAAAAAAGGTTGCTAGCGGAAGCGGTGTTTCTAAAGGTTTTGTGGTGGCCGACGGAGATACTCTCGCAGAGTTGGAGGCCATCTTGTTAAGGCTGAAAAGTGCCATTGAGCGAGCTAGAACCAGTCGTGCGGCTGATCCCAATTTCCTTGCCGATCTGGATCAAATCCTAGATATCTTCTACTCCATATCCGATGATCTTCAGAAGGAACTAGAGAGTTCTGGAAGTCAATGGGGTGCTTACTAAAAGCAATAAGGCGCTATTTCTCGGAGGGGTAAAACATGCATAGGAATGCCAACGTTGCCATAACCCTAATCGTTACCCTGGGCGTTGTATTCATTTTTGCTCTTGTGGACTTCATGGAGGCTCATCCCCTGGTGGACGAATTTAATGATGCAGTCTTGATGTTGGACAAGACCATCGATGAAGCAGTTTTTCATAAAGCTGCTCACCCCGCCTTTATTGCTGATCTCCAGGAAATCGCAGAGGATTTACGAGGATTGCCAATACCGTTGGAGTCCCTTTTGATGTCAGCTGCTAACCGAAAGAACGAGAGTTGGTCAAAAACACAGATACCAATGAATCGCCTTATGGATAGGTACGATGATACTGTGAGAATGCTAGAGGACGCCATTCGCAAGGCTGATGACAATAAGAAAGCGGACCCCAAGTTCTTAACTGATTTGAAATCCATACTGACGGATCTGCGAANTCAGCCCAGGTATTGGAATNTACATGAAACGGTAGTCGAGGAGCCAAAAGAAGGGCTTGTCGAGAAGGCAGCAGACCAGTCCTCAGAGAAAAAAGCAGTGGAAATAGAAGCAGAAGATGATTCTCTCTTGGGTGCTATCCAAAAAGTCATTGAAGGTGTTTCGGAATTACCTGGCCTTTTCAATGAAATTGGAGATCTATTCGGAGGAGGTAAGTCTAAACCCCAGGTTGATGCACCCGATGAAAGTGCCCCTCAACAGAAGTCCCCGTCTCAAGAAAAAAAGGAATCGGAAAAACAGCAAGCTTCGCCCGAGGAAAAGCCCATCATTTCGGAAAAAACGGAACCAATGGAGCAGCCGGCCACAGAGCGACCACCTATGGATGACGATGAACAAATCAGCTTAGATTACCTTAACCGATCCAATGCTCGTATCGCTGTGCTGGAAAGCTATGCCGAGCTCGGAGCCGAAGGTGTGGAAAAGATCATTCCCTTTTTGGAGGATGAAGATTCTTGGGTAGTATCTAGGGCGATAAATGCTTTGGAAAAACTCGGCCCNGCCGCTGCCCCGGCGGTCCCCGGCTTGATGAAGAATTTTGCAGCAGATGCTTCCAATCGAGAAGCTATTATTCGGGTAGTGACTGAAATGGGACCTACCGCCGAAGCAGCGTTGCCTGGCTTAGTCTCCATGCTCCATGATGAAAGTCTAAAGCTTTCCATACTAGAGGCTTTGGTAGCGATTGATCAAGAGTTGGACCAGGATGCGTATTATCTATTAGTCCCCGTGCTTGGGGATAGTTCGGGCTATGGGATAAGACAGGGCCGAATAGTTCTCGCAAAAGGCGGAGAGAAGGCAGTACCCGCCCTTGTTGCCGGTCTAGAGACTGGCAATGAGAAAACCAAAGATGAATGTGCTTCCATTTTGGCCACCATAGGCCAGCAAGGAAAAGGCGCAACTGGCACATTGGTGAAGGCGACGAAGGACTCAAACAAAGTCGTGCGTCGGAAGGCCATTAGGGCTTTGGCCAAGGTCAATCCCGATAGCCCCGAAGTCTTTGCTGCCCTACGGCCTTTTTTGCAGGATGANGATNCCGATATTGTCTATGANACCATTTGGGCCATAAGAGACATGCATTTGCGCCCCGATGACCTGTTACCTGACATTTTTGCTGCCNTGTCTAAGCACGCCGCAGCAAGTAGTATTCTTAGCCCCGCTGGTTGGCTTATAGGAGAGTATGGTACTAAAGCNTTGCCGACTNTANTGGAGATAGTAAGGCAAGATTTGCCTGAGCTAAAAGGGGCGATTTGGGCTTTAAGGAGTCTGGAATCCGATGCAATGGAAGCAGTGCCTATACTTATTGAACGCTATCATAAAGCGGATCAATCAATCCGGAAAAACATCTTGTGGGCTTTAGGCTATATTGGCGGTGATGTCAGCTTTGAGCTTTTGAGAGCTGCGGCGTATTCGCCAGATCCAGATCTGCAAATCGAAGCTCTAGAAGGCCTAGGTAACATAATGGGTTACACTCAAGAAAAAGAGACCATTCTGGTGGATCTCGCCAAATCTGAAGATGATGATGTTAAGATAGCTGCTCTAGAAGCTATGGGCCGATGTCCTACTACCATGGTAGTGGACCATCTGATTAAAGAATTTGACTCAGACAGCTCGAAAGCAGCGCAAGCTTCAACTGCCTCTTTAGCCAAAATCGGCCAGCCGGCTATTGAGCCCTTGATGGACATTCTGGGAAATCAAGATCCCCAAAAAAAGGCATTGGCCATTCTCACTCTGGGGGAAATGGGTCATGTGGCATCGCCGGCTTTACCTATGCTCGATGAACTAATCAAGAACCATCCCGACGAAGATGTGCAATCATTAGCCCACGCAGCTATGAACCGCATACTTCAGCTGGCAAACATGGACTTACCCCATATTCCCATACCCAACTATGAAGACATCAATGAGCTTAATCAGCTGGATTGGGAAATGGCAGTAATAAACACCAAAGAGCTGATGCGGAGCCTCACTGGTGAAATGAGTGAAACAGAGACTGTTCTATTTGAAAAACAGTGGGAACCATTTTTCCGTTACCCCAGTCGAGATATGGTGGAATATCTACAAAAACTTAANCCTCTGCTGATGCAGTTTNTTGCTTTGCGAAGTGCGTTAGTTGAGATTTCCTTTGGCTATCAAGGTGCGTTAATAGAGGCCCAGACCGCAGCCGGATTTGGAGCCCAAATAGAATTTGGCGAAGCACTGGCTGTAGCTGAGCAAAGNCTGACTTTAATTCAATCATTACAAAGGCAGATGGCCATAATCGCCCANCAAATTGATGAGCTTGGCCCTTTACCCGATCCCCAGGAGCTGGCGGCCAAAGCACGTAAAGGGCTGGAAAATGCCTTGGAGATCACGGAAACCAAAGACTTAGACCTGCTAGAACAAGACTCATGGGAAGGCGGTAAGTATTGGGTCTTAATAGATGTCAAAAGTAATATACAGAAAACCATTTCTGGCATTAGCAATTTGACTCTTTCCTCAGTTCCCCAGGGCAAAATTGAAACCCCTAGCAGTATTCGCGAAGGTGTTGCCTCGGGTTCGGAAATTGGCATTGGTGGCGATTTTGGCGGTTTTGAATTTAGCGGTTCTGTGAGCTGGACACCGCTACCTCGGGTCATTCCTGCCAGTGGTGCCTTTGCATTTCCCATGCGGGTCAACGCCTCTTTTAGCACCGATAAGCCGAAGCATGAATGGCTAATGACTCCACCGGGGTTGGCCATTTTCGATGGGGTTGACTCCTATTACTACACCTGGATAGCCAATTC
>JGI24708J26588_10001258_pt1 | contig 20024 bp, 15 predicted proteins | sample BioPla1DNA2_FD_26588 | JGI IMG/M metagenome (IMG submission 26588) | reverse complement strand
GCAAAGCTGATAATTGAGAATATAGATAATGTAAAATTTTGCTCAAAATTTTGCCATTGTAAGAAAGGGTAATAAAGAAATTTACTGCCACCAAAAATTAAGGTTATGATCTGAAAACTAAATAAGCTAACTATCACAATACTTATATTTCTATCTAAATGATTAAAGTGATTTTTTACGTATGTTTTTCTTCGTTTTGAAGGATATCCTTTTGCCAGCATACTATCTGCTGTCTGTAGAGAATTTTCCATGCTGATACTAAGTAGAATACTAAACAATTGGATCAATAAATTAAGTTTGGCTTTTCTTTTTAGTTTTTTCTCACCTAACAAAGCCTTTTGGTTTAAATAAATCGCATTGGCTTTTTTAATCGTATCTGGAATATATTTAAGAATCATGCTCAACATTAAACCAATAGTGGGTAGTTTGTCTGCAAATAATTCTAAAGTTTCATCACTTTTTATAAAAACTCTAAATGCATAAAACCAGAGAAAAATGCTGATTAAAGCCAATCCATTAAATACACCATATATTAAAGCTTCTAATGTAATTGGATTCCCCTCACCAAGCTGAAATAGTACTGTTAAACCTCTACTATTCAAAAGACTATTAAACAGGATTAACAAAATTAAAATTGGAGTCATGACTAACAATCGTTTTAAATAATACTTAAAGGTATAGAGACTAATCACAGCAAGTGAAGCAAAAAGAAATGACAAAGAAATCCAAATTGGATTTCTGGTTAGCATGCTGATTACTAAAACAGCCAAAAAATAAAACAGATTAACTTTTGGGTGATAATCATTATTCATACTATTAGTAATCTAAAGTATATTGAAAAGAAACATGATCACCAGGCTGTAGTACGTATTGATCCACACCATAACTAGGCCTTACACCATTTACATAATAATACCAGCCTCCTCTGCCGTTAACATCAAATTCTCCTAGCGACTGGATAGAATAGATATAGCCACCTCTTGCTCCAACTGTTAAGCCCGAATTCATAATCAAATCATATACTGTTGAACCTGGATTAAGTTCATAAGCAGCTGATCCAAGAATTACTCCATTATTTGAAATAGCTTTTGCTGTTTCGTTACCTGCATTAACTGCTGCTGAACAGTCAACACTTAAACTGACTCTAACCATAGTTGTTGCCTGAGTTGTGGGTGCTGCAGTTGTAGTAGGAGGAGCAATAGCTTGTGTCGTTGGTGCAGTCGTAGTTGTAGTTGGTACTGTAGTAGCTCTGGTTGTTTCAGTTTTAGCCTTCTGATTATCTACACTTGCACCTTTTGAAGTATTTCTTTGAATATTTGTATCAGTTTCTTCTGAATTTGATTTGCTTTCTTTTGATGTATTATCTTTTTTTTCTTGCTTAGAAGTTTTTTCAGATTGAGAAGATTTATCGTTTTCAGAAGATTTTTCTTTTGATTCGTTTGTTTTTTCTTTTGCCTCTAATCTAGTTTCTTGCTGAAACTCTGCTGAATCATCAGCAGAGTCTCTACAAGAAGTTATTGCTAGAAAGAGAGAGATAATAATAATGAAGATTAAACTTTGTTTTACTATTTTTCTCATTTTTCTCTTTTTTCTATTTTTTTCTTGGTGATAACACTAATTAATGCAATACCTGCTAAAACTGCGATAGGTATTACATATTGTACCTCTCCTGTTTTTGCTATCGCATGTGTATTAGTTTTAGCGGTGGCTGTCTGTTGTTTAGTTTGAGGTTGGCTTGCACTTCCTTCAGGAGTAGTTTGCGATGAAACAGATTGTTGCTCTGGAACTGCTGCCAAAACATAGGTAATGCTATCTTGTAGTTTTTGAGTAAATTGAATCGTATTAGATGATTGACCTCCACCAGCAATTTTAGTTGCGAGTAATGGCATAATGGTCATGCTTCTGTTTGGGAGAAGTGCTGTTGTTGCCTCTTCAAGTGAAAGCTCTACCAACTTATCACCCTCTAAACGATATAACTTATAACTCTGATTTCCTTCTAATGGCAAATATGAGTTCGAAACTTTAATTTCCGCAGTAATATTTGGATTTGCAGTAGCTGCACCAGTAAAACTAGTACGGAAAGCAACATATTTTGCATCATTTGTTTCTGCTTTTATATCTTGATCATAAAGCGATTTAACATTTTCTGTTACATCGGTAACTTCGAAAATTGAATGTTGTGTAAATCCAACATCGTCTTCATTTATTGTAACACTCAAGACACCAATTTGTGGATCAATCGATGTATTCAAGATGTATTCATTGAGTTCACCTTGTTTGTCCGCAACCAGGGAAATGATTGCTTGATCTGTTGTGTAATAAATATTACCGTTGGCATCAATTATTGGTGTTGCCGTTGTATATTGTGCTTGTTCAGCTGTTGGACGGTAGGCAATTTCTACAGCTCCATCATGATATACATAGAGTAAACCATCTTCTGTGTTAGCTGTAAAGTAAGCATAGATTTCACCTTCTTGGTCATAAATAACAAGTGGTGCACTCTTTACTTCACCTGCTACATCGTCTTTCAAAAACTCTATTGTCATCGTTGTTAGATTTATTACAGCAAAAACACCAGGGTCTCCCCAATCTCCAGCACCACCAACACCACCGACATAAGCTTTTCCGTTATGAATGGTGGGTGTAGAAGTACTGTTTGTGGCAAATTTTACAGATTCATGATTCGAAAAATCGAGTGTTGCTGGATCAAATTTTATGCTATGGAAAACACCATCTTGAGTAACAAAATAAAGACTTCCATCTTGCTGTGTTAAGGTTGAACGAACACCATAATTTTCAGAAAAAGGTTTAGATTCTTTAACAAAATTACCTTCTTTATCTAGTATCTCGATCGAACCTTTGTCGTTACCTATTAATAAATAATCTCCGATTTCAGTAACACCACTCCAATAATAACCAGTTTCATAGTTGTTATGACGCCAAATTTCTTTACCTGTAGAAATATCAATAGCACGAATTACACCAGCTGTAGAAGATGGGAATTTTGATGCTGTTAGCGGTATATATGTAATTCCATTTTGAATATCAATATAGGTTGAGCCTAAGCTTTGTAAATCATAGAAATTTTGTTTCCACTCATCAGAATCTGCCTGTGGTTCCCATTTTTCAAATGAATCAAGACTTTCAACAACCCAGAGGCTTGTCATTGTTTCCGGATCAACAGCCTGTACAGCTCCACCTTGTAAAGGCACAATAATTACTCCTCTAGCATAAGCTATACGAGAAAAGTATTGAATTCCACCAGCTAAAGTTAAAGTGCTATCTACATTTCCAACTGGATCTAATTTAATTAATTGATCAGCAGTCGCATAATATGTGTAACCATTAATGGTAAGAAGATCAGAAATAGAAGTTGGAAAACCCCATTCATTTACATTGGTATTAATGTGAGCCCAATTTTCTGCTCGCACAATAGGTGGAGCAATTTCTATTTCTCGTACAGGGGTTTTATTCTCCGCATCGCCCCTAAAACCAGTCCAATCTCTTGGATTTGAATCATCTTTTAACTCAATTGGATTTTCTGGTGTCTCTGCTCTAACACTGGTAGGATAGCGCGGATCATTGATAAATTTTAATTTAAGTGTATCGCCATCGTTCAAGTATGCAGCCTCATCTTTGCGATCTAAAGTACTAACAGATACAAAATCTTGACTGTCTTGATGTTTCACATACCACATCCAAGAGGAAGCAGAGCCATTAGTTTTACCTGTTGTATTAGCTTCATAACCACTTATCTCAATGGTTGTTAACCAACCCGAATCTTTATCCACATCCAATGTAATTAATTTTGGATCTTCGTTTAAGGTATCATATAAAAAGTCTATAAAAGCTGTGTCTTCTTGAACTTCAACAATTTTTTTAAACCATACTTCATGTGCAGTGTCATGTTCTGATTTGTCTTGCAATATTTTTGATCCCTCAATAATTAAGGTTGCAGTTATAGTTTCAGTTTCTATTTTTTTATCATCAACTGGCAACGATTCTTGATCATCTAGCGATTGCTTAGCTTTGTTTGCTTCATCTAACAAGCTCTTAGAATCATTTTGTTCCTGATTCTCTTTTTCATCAGGTTGTTCTTCTACCGAAATTTGATTCATTGTAGAAATATCGCTACTATTTGATTCCATTGGTTCCTGAATATCTTGATCAGTACTTGTTTGTTCTTGATTCTTGTCAGTAGATATTACTGTTTCGTTCATCTGATCTTCAATAGATGTAGCACTTACAATTTGTGAATCAATATTGACTGAAAAAATTGAAACAAAAAAAAGTAATGCTAATAATACCACTAGGATGTTCTTTGATATTTTGCGCATAATACCCTCCCTAATTCATGTCATGTTTATTTTAGGAAAGCTATAAAAAACGGCTACACTAAAAAAATGCAGCCGTTTTGCTTTTTCTTTAAATAAATAACCCACAATGACACGTTGCTTTAAGTTATTACTATCTAGGAGGTCTTCCGGCTCATGATATTTCATAAAATCTGCTAGATTCTAAATTTTTAACAACCTTCCCAAAATTTCTTTCAGTGGTATTTGTTAAAATGAATCATTTACGGCGGCGGCACCGCACAGGGTTTGCACCTGTTTCCCTTTTCCTAGAAAGTTTATGTACTTAGGATAAAGATTAGCTCAAACTCTATTAATTTGCAATATGTTTTTCAAACATCCAATCTCAGAATTAGTATTAAGATTAATAAGTAAAAATTGATCTTCTAATTAATTATTCAATAGACTAATTTTTTATTTGTTTTGTTATAGGATTCAAACAAATAAAGAATAAGTTAATTATATAGTCTTTATCTATGTTTGATATATATTATTTCAATATATCTAGTAATCTTTCTAATTCATCATTACTCGAATAATTGATCTCTATTTTTCCTTTGCCATGATTATCTTTTAATTTAACTTTTGTTCCTAAGACCTTAGACAATTCGGTTTCTACTTGTTGAACACTTAATAAATAGGCTGTCGAAGATTTTTGTGTCTCTTTTCTTTTACTTTTTGGTTTTAGTAATTTACTTATATATACTTCGGTTTGTCTAACATTAAGTCCTTCTTGTATTATTGTCTCGCATACATCGATCTGATCTTGTTCTGTTTTAATTGCAAGAAGACTTCTTGCATGGCCTGCAGAAATGATGCCATTGATTAACTCTTGTTTTACTTCATCAGCTAAATTAAGAAGTCGCATTGTATTGGCAATTGCTGATCTACTTTTACCAAGTTTTTCCGCTAACTCCTCCTGCGTCATATTGTACTGTTCAATTAAATTTTGATAGGCAAGAGCCTCCTCAATTGGATTTAAATCTTCTCTTTGAATATTTTCGATAATTGAATGTTGGAGGATAAGATGTTCGTCTAAATCTCGTACTATGGTAGGAATGTTAACGAGTCCAGCTAATCTAGCAGCTCGCCAGCGTCTTTCACCAGCAATAATCATATAATAATCGGGATCTGTTTTTTCAATTACAATTATTGGTTGCAAAACACCATTTTCTGCAATTGATTGAGCCAATTCTTCTAATTTATCCTGATCAAATTCCTTTCTTGGTTGATCTTTATTTGGACTAATTTCATCAATTGGTAAATTAAGAACTTTTTCGCTAATATGCTTTTCTTTTTTAAACTCCTGTTCAGTTTGACCTAATAAAGCACCTAGACCACGTCCTAAACCTTTCTGATTTTTACTTTGTTTTGCACTCATTTTTTCTATCCTTAATTAATATATTATTTTCCAATGTTTTTTAACTAGATTTGATCCATCTTACTAATAAACTCTCTTGCTAAAGCTTTATATGCTCTAGCTCCCTTAGACCATTTATCGTGTTCTTGAATAGGAATTCCATAACTTGGAGCTTCACTTAATCTAACATTACGAGGAATTATTGTTTTAAACACGTATGCGTCAAAAAACTTATTGATTTCTTCTGCAACTTGGCGAGAAAGTTGGGTACGCGTATCATACATAGTAATTAATATTCCAAAAATACTAATATCTGGATTTAAGCTTTCTTTAACCATATTAAAAGTATTGATTAATTGAGTCACACCTTCTAAGGCATAATATTCTGCTTGAATTGGTATAAGTATACTATCAGAAGCAGCAAGTGCATTTATTGTTAAAAGTCCTAAAGATGGTGCACAATCAATTAATATGATCTCGTAGCCATTACTAATCTCTTCATCTATGAGTGAATCTAAAATTGTTTCACGTGAAACAATTGAAACCATTTCAATTTCTGCACCGGCCAGGTCGATATTTGCTGGTACTATATCTAAATTTTTTCTAATTTCTGAAACAATGACATCTTTAAGAGGTACTTGATTAATAATAGAATCGTAAATTGTTAATTCTTGTTTATTTTTATCTAGACCAAAACTCGATGTTGCATTGCCTTGAGGATCTAAATCTATTAACAGAACTCTTTGTTTTCTGCGTGCTAACTGATCCGCTAAATTTACAGCAGTTGTAGTTTTACCTACACCACCTTTTTGATTAACTATTGATACAATCATTGCCTAACTTCCTTTTATTTCATTAATATATATCTTATCAAAAAAATCTACGCGTTTGCTCTTATTTTTGTAATATTTGAGAAATTTAATAATAATTAGATAAAATGTTTCACGTGAAACATTTTAGCATTATCTCCTACAAAAACTAATTGTTTCACGTGAAACAAAAAAAGAGATAAGTTTCATATGTTTTATGCTTATCTCTTATTGCTATATAATGTATATAATAGTGTCGAATTAATCTAACTGAGCATACTTGGCATTTTCTTTGATAAATTCTCTTCTGGGCTCAACTTTGTCTCCCATTAATAAGGACAAAGTGTTGTCAGCTTCTTGTGCTTCACCAACTGTTACTTGAATTAAATGTCTTTTTTCAGGATCCATTGTAGTTTCCCAAAGCTGCTCAGGTTGCATTTCGCCCAATCCTTTAAATCTTTGAATGCGTGGATTTTCCCAACCTTTTTCTGCTTTAATTTTTTCCACATCAGCTTCATCATAGGCATATGCTTCTTCTTTCCCATGAAAAATACGATAAAGTGGTGCAGAAGCGAGATAAACATGACCTGCTTCGACTAATGGTTTCATAAAACGATAAAAGAAGGTTAATAAGAGTGTCCTAATATGTGAACCATCAACATCCGCATCTGCCATGATTATTATTTTATGATAACGTATTTTAGATAAATCAAACTCTGTCCCTATTCCAGCTCCTACCGCTAAGACAACAGGTAATAATTTATCATTATCATAAACTTTGTCAGGTGTAGATTTTTCAACATTTAACATTTTACCCCAAAGTGGTAAAATTGCCTGATATTTTCTTTCTCTGCCTTGTTTTGCTGATCCACCAGCTGAATCTCCTTCAACTATAAATAATTCAGACAATGTTGGATCATTTGACTGACAATCCGCTAATTTTCCAGGTAATGCATTGGATTCTAAAACAGTTTTTCTTCTAGTTAAATCTCTTGCTTTTCTAGCAGCAGCTCTCGCTCTAGCAGCAGCTAAACATTTATTCATTATAATTTTTCCAATAGCCGGATTTTCTTCTAGATAAATAGCCAATTGTTCATTAACAATACCTTCGACAACAGTTCTAACTTCAGCGTTACCAAGTTTAGTTTTTGTCTGACCTTCAAATTGTGGGTTTNCCATTTTTACAGAAATAATTGTAGAAATTCCTTCACGAGTATCTTCTCCAGCTAAGTTTGCTTCATTTTCTTTTAGATAATTGTACTTACGGGCATAATCATTAATAGTTTTTGTTAAGGCCGAACGAAAGCCTGTAAGGTGAGTGCCGCCTTCTAAAGTTGCAATATTATTACAATAACTATAAACATTTTCTACATAGCTATCATTATATTGAATAACAACTTCAACAAAAATATCATCTTGTTTACCAGTAAAATAAATTGGTTTATCTATTAAAACTTTTTTGTTTCGATTTAAATATTCAACAAATGAAATAATTCCACCTTCATAATAGAATTCTTTTTCATTAGGTGGATCTTCTCTTAAATCTGTTAAGATAAATTTTGCTTCCGGATTTAAAAAAGCCATTTCACGATATCTATTAATCATGATGTCAAAATCAACAACGTCATTTTTGAAAATTTCTTTATCTGGTTTAAAGAAGGTGATAGTGCCATGTTTATCTGTATCACCAACAACTTCTAGAGGTTCAACCGTTTCACCTTTTTCAAATTTAATTGTATGGATTTTACCTTCTCGATGTACTTCGACTTCCATCCATTCAGACAAAGCATTTACAACAGCAGCACCAACTCCATGTAAACCACCGGAAACACTATATGCACCAGAGCCAAATTTTCCACCTGCATGTAAAATAGTATGCACAACTTCAACTGTTGGAATTCCCATTTGAGGATGAATACCCACTGGAATTCCAATACCATTATCTTCAACTTTAATAGAATTATCTGGAAATACAGTAACTTTTATTAAATCACATCTGCCTGCTAAAGCTTCATCAACCGAGTTTGCAACAATTTCATAAATTAGGTGATGTAAGCCTCTGGATGTAGTATCACCAATATACATACCTGGTCTTTTTCGTACTGCTTCTAATCCTTCTAAGACCTGGATATCGCTATCTCTATATTCTGATTCATTAGCAGTATCAAAATTCTCTAAACGATTTTGCTCAGAAATTTCTTCTTCAAAATCATCCAAAAGAGCACGTGGATTATCTGCTAAATTTCTAAAATCATCAGAATAATCATCTTGATCTCTTTGATTTTTTGTCCGCTTCTTTGCATCCTCATCTGCACGTTTTATTAGTTCAGATAAAGACTCATCTCTTGCTTTATTTAATTCATCATTTGCATAAAAAATTAAAGATTGTTTTAGCATTAAATTACCTTTCATTATAAAACGAACTTATGTTTGTTTTTGTGTTCAATCTATCGATTAAAGTTCTTGCTGAGATAGGGGAGAGGTAAACTCGATCTAGAGTAACAACAAAGGACCTTGGTATTTCTAGGCTCACTATATCTAGCTGTCCTAAATCTTCTTGCCTTTTTAAAAAATCATTTGTATCTTTACCATAAGTGGTTGTTTGATCAAGATCAAAAATACCAATTATCCATAATTTTGAGATAGTATATTCTCCACCGATATGAATAAACAATTTTACCTCTTAATTTTTATATAAATTTGTATTTACTCAACCTACTCATTGTAGCAAAATTTGGGGTTTAACGGTACCTTTATCAATCTTATAAAACTTGATGTAGTCGTTTCCTTTCTCCAAATTTAAAGCATTTTTAAGGTCATTTTCAGAATCATTAAGAGATACCATCGGACTATTTTCTATATCGTTAAAAGAGCTTTCATTTTCATCTAATAACTCTCCTTTAAAATTTGGATAAATTTGTGCAAGCTCAGTACAAGTAATAAAAACTTGGTTTTGTTCAAAAGCAGATAATAAATGTTCACGTCTTTTTTCATCTAATTCTGACATAACATCATCTAAGAGCAGAACTGGTTTTTCTTGTGTTTCTTTTTCAATAATTTTTAATTCTGCTAACTTAATAGCTAATACAGCAGATCTTTGTTGTCCTTGTGAACCTCGCTCTTTTAATAAATTATTATTTACATAAATTTCTAAATCATCTCGATGGGTGCCACTGCCAGTGTTGCCTCTTTGGATATCATCATCTTGTTGATTAATATAACGATTGATTAACTGCTGGAAAATAGTCTCTTTATCAGCATTAACGTTAATACCAGAAACTGTTTTATATTTAATATTTAGTATTTCTGTTTGATCAGAAATGATAGCTAAAGATTCTTTTGCATAATTTGAAATCTTATTAACATATGCTTGTCTTGTTATAATTATATCTGTCTGAACTTCAGCCAATTTTTCGGTCCAAATTGATAATTGAATTAAATTAAATTCATATAAATCTTCATTGAAAGAATTAGGATTTACTTTTTTTTGGTATAACATTTCTCTTAATGTTTTCAAGAGATGATTCCTTTGTTTTAAATATTGCTGATACAATTGCAAATTACGAAAATATAATGGTTTTATTTGAGAAATCAAAACATCTATAAAACGTCTTCTAACTGCTGGACCATCTTTGATGAGCATTAAGTCTTCGGGTGCAAAAATAACAGCATGGAAAAGACCAAATAAATCTGCAATTCTATTTTGTTTAATGTCACAATAATATATATCTCTAGATATTCGAGGCTTAGTAGAATATTTTATTTCTAAAGACTGATCATCTATTTCTTTACCAGAAAAATCTATTTTTACTTGATAATATGAATGTCCATCTTTTATTAGTTCGGCATCTTTACCTGTCCGATGAGATCTTGCAGAAGCACATAAATAAACTGCTTCTAGGATATTTGTTTTTCCTTGAGCATTTTTCCCAACAAAAACATTTATTCCAGAAGCAAATTTTATTTTCTCTTGTTCGTAATTTCTATAGTTTTTTAATATTATTTGCTTTATTTTCATAAATTAATTAGACGAAAACAATAACAACTTTATTTTCGTCTATAAAATTATTATCTCCTTAATGGCAAGACTAAGTATAAAAACTGTTCTCCTTCTAAAGGTTTAATTAAACATGGTCCAAAAGCACCAGAAAATTCAAGCCTAATATCATCTATAGGAATATTTTGCAAAACATCCGTAAAATATTTTGGATTATAGTCTGCATCAACATTTTCTCCTTGCAATTCAATTGAAATTTCTTCATGAACTGCACCAATATCTGTTTTTGATGAAATGCTTAGAGTATTTTTATCATCATTTTTGAGAGTGAAGGGAAAACGTCTTTGATCAACATTTATCACAAGAGATGCTCTTTCTATCGCTTCATGCATGTCCTTTGTTTTTAAAGTTATCTTGCTCATTACTTCATTTGGAACAACTTTATTATAGTCCATATAATCGCCTTGCAAGAGACGTGATACTAATTTTACTGTACCTGTATCAAATAAAATATGATTATGTGATGGATATATTTTGACTGGATTATCTGTAGGATCTAAAATTCCAGTCACTTCTTTCATTGCTTTTGCAGGTACTATAAAAGACATTTCACGTAACTCTTCGTCGAATTCTTCGCGCCTAATAGCCAATCTAAAGCCATCAATTGCAACCAACTCTAAACGATTAGCTTGAGAAATTACTTTGATGCCGTTTAATATTGGTCTATTATCATCATTACTGGCAGCAAAAATAGTCTGAGTTATCATATCTTTTAGTACTCTTTGTGAAACCTCTAATTGTTCTGCTTCTTCAACTATTGGAATCTTGGGAAAATCTTTTGCTTCTATACCATTAATTCTAAATTTTGCCTTACCTGATGAAATTTTAATTATGTAATTTTCATCAACTTCTAAATTTATAAGATCTTCAGGTAATTTACGAACAATATCACCAATCATTCTCGCATTGACAACAATTTTTCCTGGCCTCAAAACATCTGTATCCACTTTACATTCAATACCTGTTTCTAGATCATATCCTGTTATCGTTAGGCCATCACTTTCTGCTTCGAATAACAACCCATCTAAAATAGGTAGGGTAGATCTTGTAGCAATTGCTTTTTGTGCCATTGTAATTGCATCATTTAATAAATTTTTTGAGCAGATAAGTTTCATATTGTCTTCCTTTCTGATCTGACATAGTTTTAAAGAATATTATAATTATTTAGTATAGAAAGTATACAATAATTATTTTCTATATTCCTTATCAGAAATTTTTTTTCTTACATATCATTATTATACTATAACTTAATTATTCTTCTTCTCTCTTATTATATACTGTTAATATTGTTAAAAACTGCAATTTTGATGAAGTGTATCGGCTTTTTTGGTGTCAACAATCTTGTTAATTTAATGATGATAAAAAAAATGTTATTAACTTGATTAACAAACATTTTTTATCAACATTTTTTTATAATTTATTAACCATAACTTATTCACAAATGTAGATAAAAATATGGATAAGTTTTTTTGTTTTTTTCAATATTAAATAGGATTTAATCTAAGGTTTATTTCTTCAATAGACTTTTTCAGTTCGATATCAGTTTCTAGTTCTGCTTTAATCTTGTCGTAAGCATGCATGACGGTAGCATGATTTTTGTTACCAAAATCGATTCCAATATCTTTATATGTCATATTTAAAAGTGATCTACTTAAATACATTGCAACCTGTCTTGGCAGAACAATTTCAGCACTACGCTTTTTTGACATTAAATCTTCTTTAGTAACATTATAATAATTAGCAGTTACATTCATGATTAATTCTGGACTTAAACTCTCAACAGACTGTGGATCAATTTGATCCTTTAATGCATTACGAGTTGTTTCTAAATTAATACCTCCACCAAGCCTTGAATAAGCATATAAAGTCTTAAATGCACCTTCTAATTCTCTAATGTTAGATGAAATATGAGTTGCAATGTAATCAAATACATCGTCTGGCCAATTGACACGATGACTTTGGGCCAGTTGTAATAAAATTGCAATTCTTGTTTCATAATCTGGAGGATTAATATCTATAGTTATACCACTGGAAAATCTTGTTTTTAATCTTTCTTCTAAAGTTACAAGTGATTGAGGTGGTTTATCACAGGTCATAACTATTTGTTTTCCAGCTTCATATAGAGCATTAAAAGTATGGAAAAATTCTTCCTGCATCCGTTCTTTACCCTCAAGAAATTGAATATCATCAATTAACAATAAATCAGTCATACGATATTTGTTACGAAAAGATTCAAATTCTTTTAAATGGATAGCTTCGATAAATTCATTAATAAAATTTTCCGAATTAACGTATACAACATTTTTTTCTGGAAATTCTTCTACAACATGATTACCTATAGCATGCATTAAGTGAGTTTTGCCAAGTCCAGAACCTCCATATAAAAATAATGGATTATAGCTTGAACTGTTTTGCATTGAAGCAACAGCCACGCAAGCAGCATGAGCAAAACGATTTCCAGAACCAACAACAAAAGTTTCAAAAGTATAAACAGGATTTAATAAATCATTATTAGTAAAAGATGAATCTGTATTATCTTTAGCTAAAATATTTTCTTCTGCCTTTTTAATATCGTCTAATTTGTCTTTTGCATTGATTTCGACTTTTACGTCGAATTCCTTTTGTGTAGCTAGAGTTATTGCATTACTAACTAGGTCTTTATATTGTATGACAAAATCTTTCGAAATTTGATTAGGCACAGATAGGATAAAAGTTTTGTTATCGTAAAGAATTGGTTCAATTGGTTTAATCCATGTTGTATAGGTTAGAGTAGGAACTTCTTTTTCCAAATAATTTTGGCAGACATTTTGCCAGAGCATTTGAACATTTTGTCCTTGCATACTTCTCCCTCTTCCTATAAGCAAATAAGCAAATGATCTTAATTTATTTTGAGTTAGTTTCATAATATTAACAAAAAATAGGACCCCTTTAAAGTTGTAAAAATACAAGATAAATTAATAAAAACCAAAAGTTTTCACAAAAAGGGATTTAAAATAAAATGTTAATAATGTTAATAATTTAGTGAAATGATAAGAAACAAGGCTATTTTTTGCAAATAAATGTTAATAACTTAGTGAATTAATGTTAATTACTTGAGAAAATAGCTTGAATATTATAATTATTTTATTTTTAAATTTTTCGATATATAAATATAAAGTAAACTAATCAAGTAATTTTTTATCTATGTTAGCAATTAAATTTTTGATTTCAGATAGCTTTTTTTCAAATAATTCTAGTTGAAATTTTACATCAAAATCGCTAAGTAAATTTTCTATAGAAATGATTTCTTTCTCAATTTTTTCCTTTAAGAATGTGTCATTTATTTGTTTTGATTTTTTTTCTAAAATGTTAATCCCTTTTCTTAAATTGACGACATAAGATATTATAATTCTATCTTGTCTTAATTCTTTTAAAAGATGTGAAAAGGTGAAATCAAGATTTGTTTTTGTAGCAACAGCCTTCAAAACAAAGCGAGGATACTTGGGACTACGGAGAGTTTTTAAAAATTTTTCTACGTCTTCTCTACTAAAGCCTGTAAAGAATAAGATGTTTTCATCTATTTTGCTTTCTAAATATAAGTTTGGATTAATTCGATTATTAGAATTGATTAATTTAATTAATTGAGAAATTTTTGAATCAAAATTATTTTCTAAAAGATAATATTCTATTTTTTCTTCTTCTAATAATTGGGCAAAATTATCAACTAAATCTGGCTTATTTTTTTTACCTAAGTGAATTAATAAGCCACGCTTTTCTGGAATATTTAAATTATTATTTTCTGACATAAAGCCCTCTGTATTATTAGTAATCTACATAATTTATAAAAATAAAATTTGTACTTCTAGTTTACCAGATAAAATAATTATAGGAGAGGGGAGAAGACACTCATAATTGCCTCAAGGATTTTGCGGAAAATATTGCGTTTTTTCCATTTTTCTAATTCAACCTTATCTGACAATTCGAAAGTTTCAATAAAGTCTTGATAGATGTCTTTGATGATAGGCTCATCACAAATATAGACAGAATTTTCAAAATGAAGATGAAAACTTCGATAATCAAAGTTAATACAGCCTGTAATCGCATGATTATCCGCAATTATTGTTTTAGCATGGATAAAACCAGGTGTATATTGCAGTATTTTTACATCTGATTCTAACAATCTTTCATAATGAGATTGGGTCACAACGTAAGCATACCACTTATCAGGTTTTCCTGGCGTTAAAAGACGCACATCAACACCTGATTCAGCTGCTCTACAAATATCTCTGACCATAGAATCATCAACAATAAAATATGGTGTACAAATATATAAATAATCTTTTGCATTATTTATTATTGAGCGATAAATGTCTTCAGCAGGATTTTTTGGATTATTTAGGGGCCCATCAACATACGGTATATAAAATCCTTGTTTTTCTATAGGTAAGTTTATTTTATTAAAATCAGGCATGTATTTTGCTATATCTTCTTCTATTTTTCTACTTTCGAGTTGCCACATTGACAAAAACATAGAAGTTAAACCCCAAACAGCATCGCCTTCAAGCCTAATAGCAGTGTCTTTCCAATGTCCAAATCGTTCATATAGATTGGCATATTCATCTGCTAAATTAGTTCCACCCGTATAACCAATCTGACCATCAATGACACAACATTTTTGATGATTACGAAAATTTATATATAGACGTGAAATATATCTAGCAACTGGATTAAAATTGTAAACTTTTATATTGTGTGAACGTAATCTTCTAATCAAATCATTTGGTGCTTTAATGATGCTACCAAAGTCATCAAATAATAACCTTACTTCAACCCCTTCTTGGGCCTTTTTAATTATTATATTTTCAATTTCATGCCATATTAAACCATCAGCTAAAATGAAATACTCCAAAAAAATGAAATTTTTTGCGTTTCGCAAATCTGCAAACATATCTACAAATTTTTTTTCGCCAAGGGTGTAATATTTACATTTTGTATTGCGATAAACTGGAAAACCCTGCTTGCTTAAAAAAGAAGCCTGTAAGCGATTTTCAGGATATTTTCTTAAAAAATTAGCATAATTTTTTATCTGAGGATCGAAATAAGGATCCATATTTTTTTTAATTTTTTTTACTTTCTTCTGATCTTCCTTAAAACGAGATTTTCTACCCCATAAAAAATAAATAAACAATCCAGCAACAGGAACGGCCAAAATAATAATTGTCCAGGCTATAACATATGAGGGATTTCGATCTTTATGGACAACAAAAAGAACAAAGATAACACTAATAACTTGTAAAACTGTGTAAAGGATTACGTAATCACGATTTAAGATATTTGCAATAGCAAAATTAAGAATAATAATGCCGATAACTAAAATTGCGACAAAAAAAAGTTTTACTAATCCTGGAATTTTAACAGCATAAGCTCTTTGATCAAGACTATCTTTTACAACTTGGGAATATGTATTTGATAAGTTTGGTGTCCCAGTTTTTTCGTTAATAATATTTTTCTTATCTGAAAATTTTTCTTTTGCCTCTTTTTTTGCCATGCTAAAATTGTACCATAGATATTTGTTACAATAATCATGATTATTATTAATTTAATCTTAATTTCTCTATAATGAGCTTATATATTATAAGATCAATTATTTCTAAATAAGATTTTGAGTAGTAAAATTTTAAAAAAATATTATGAAAAGAAAGTAGGTAATAAGATGAAATTTGAAATGGTTCATATGAATATTAATACTATGGATTTAGAAAAATCAGATCGTTTTTATCGCGAAGCGTTAGGTTTAAAAGAAAAAAGAAGAAAAGAAGCAGCAGATGGTAGCTATATTTTAGTTTATTATGTTGATTTTAATGACAATTTCGAACTGGAAATTACCTGGCTACGTGATCGTAAAGAGCCATATGATTTAGAAGATAATGAAATTCATCTTTGTTTTAGAGTAGAAGATTATGAAGCTGCACTTGAATTCCACAGAGAGATGGGTGTGGTGTCTTTAGAAAATGAATCAATGGGTGTTTATTTTATCGAAGATCCAGATGGTTATTGGATTGAAATTGCTCCTTATCGAAATTAAATCTAACTCTTTAGATATTTGCGTTTTTTATAGCCTGTGAAAGATCTCACAGGCTATTTTTTTTACTTTTGACAATTAGGACAATAATGAGTACTACGACCAGCAACTTTTATCTTTTCAATTTTTGTCTCACAAATCTGGCAGGGTTCATCTTCCTTTTGGTAAACAGCCAACTTTAATTGAAAAAATCCTTTGTTACCAAGACCATCAACATAGTCGCGAAAAGAAGTCCCACGATGACCAATGGCTTCTTCAATAATCTCACGTATTGCTTGATGTAAAGAAGTTAATTTATCTTTAGATATTTCTCCTACTAAATTATCAGGTTTTATTTTTGCTCTAAATAAACTCTCATCTGCATAAATATTACCAATTCCAGCAATGACTTGTTGATTTAAGATAAAAGATTTAATTGTGCTTCTAGGTCGACGTTTAGATTCTTTCAAAAAATATTCTAAAGTAAAGTCATCACCTAAAGGTTCTGGACCCAAAGTTCTAAATCCTTTATCTTCAATTTCATGACCAGGTTTAAATAATTTAACTCTACCAAAACGTCTAACATCATTAAAATCTAAGAAACTTCCATCTTCTAACAAAAACCTTACATGTGTATGTTTAGCAGGTGATGTTCCTTTTTCTTCTAATAAGAGTTTTCCGGTCATACGTAAATGAATCATCATTAACATTTTGTTTGAATTATCTTCGGTCGATTTTAAATCAAAAAGCAAATATTTTCCGCGTCTTTTAATATTTATGATTTGCCAATTTTTTAAATCAAAATCTCCATAATTCAAGAGGACGTCAGGATGACAGACAATGATCTCTGAAATGACCATCTTATCAATCTTTTTTATTAATGAGCGACGAATTGTTTCTACTTCTGGTAACTCTGGCATAGACTTTCCTTTATAAATATAATTATTAATTCTTGATTAATTTATTGTCAAACGATTTGTATTTAAAACTAGATACTTAAATTCTTTCTAAATCATCTAAATCATCTAACCACACTTTACTGATAGCATCGCTTGGCATTGAGAGACCTTTGCGTGGAGATAACGTAATATCAAGCACAGAAGGTCCATCAGGCATAGCTGAACGTTTAAATTGATTGTTAAAAAATCTCCTAATGAAAAGTTTTAGCCAATGAAGGATCGTTTTTTGATCATATTTATCTCTAAAGGCTTGTTCTGCCATGAACAATATTTTTCTCGGTTTAAAATTGTATTTTAAAAAGTAGTATAAAAAATAATCATGCAGTTCATATGGTCCGACGATATGCTCTGTTTTTTGAGCAATCTCTCCAGCTTTTGGAGGCAATAATTCTGGGCTTACTGGTGTATCTAAAATATCAAATAAGGTTTTAGAAAATTCTTTAGCAGAATGATCTGACATTTTTTGATATCTTACAGCTTCGTATCTGATTAAGTGGCGCAATAAAGTTTTAGGAATGCCAGCATTGATGTGGTACATAGACAAATGATCACCACCATATGTTACAAACCCTAATGCTGATTCGGACAAATCACCAGTACCTAGAACAATGCCACCTCTTTGATTTGCTAAATCCATCAAGATTTGAGTGCGCTCTCTAGCTTGAGCATTTTCATAGGTAATATCATGCTTTTTTGGATCCTGTTTAATGTCTTTAAAATGTTGATTGATTGCATCATGGATTTTTATTTCCAAATAACTAGCTCCACATGTTTTGGCCAAATATATAGTATTATCAAAGGTTCGTTTCGTTGTGCCAAAACCAGGCATGTTAACACATAAAATTTGCTTGTTTTTTTGTCCTAAAATTTTTACTGTCCTGAGAGCAATAAGTAAAGCTAGGGTGCTATCGGAGCCACCAGACAAACCTAAAACAATTTTTGAATCATTTAGATGTTTTAATCTTTTAACTAAGCCGTACGCAGCTAGATTTAATACTGATTCAAAAAATGAATTATGTTCTTGTTCATCATCTGGCAAAAAAGGATTTTTAGAAAATTCTCGATAGAGTTCAAAATTATAAATTTTCTTATGCTTAATATTTTTGGAAGTCCTGTTTTGGCTTATCGTTGCTTTGGCTTGTTTAGGAAAATTATTGGCTTGTATTTGAATACTAGGAGAATGGTATTTTTCACTATTAAAATATTTATCTTGTTGTAGTATTTCAAGATCAATATCTGCTATTAATAAGTCAGACTCGAACAAGCTTGATTTTGCTAACAATTTAGATTTTTCAAAAATGTAGCTTCTGCCAGAAAAAACAAAATCTGTGGTAGATTCACCAAAAGGTGGACTCAAATATATAATACAACTCTTACTCAAATCTGCTAAGGCAGAAATTTTATTTTTAACATCAATGGTTGCAATTTCTGGTTTTTCACTCAATATAATATTTAATTCACAAGGTGCTACTTTTTGAGCATAATTAATCTGAAAATCAGAAAGACTTTGGTAAATGGCAAAATGAAATGATTTTTGTTCAGGCTTTCTAGAAAAATAAAAAGTTGATTTTTCATCTAAGACATTTTCATATTCATTTAGAGTATTGTCATTGAATTGGTAAAAATGATTTAGAGTTGAATCAGACAGAACAGGTAAAATAAAACTTCTTTTTTCTTGATCAGATAAAATATAAACTATCTTACAAAGTTTATGATTAACTTTTTGTGGTATCGTAAAAAGAATTTTTAAGTTTGTATTTCTTAAAGCTGTTTGCAAAATGTCAATGGCTTCTAATACTTTTTCTAATAAAACGTCATGCAAAAACAAATCTTCTAAAGTTATGCCTGTTAGAGATAAGTCAGGAAAAATTAAAAAATCAATTTCTGCATCACTTGCAAGCTCAATGATTGAGAGATACTGTTTTAGATTATATTCAATATCTGCAACGCGCAACATTGGAATTGCACCTGCAACTCTAAAAAAGCCAAACTCTTTAATTTCTGAAAGTTTATAATTTTTCATATTGCCTCTTCTGTTATTAAACTATGCTAATTTTACTCTTTGATAAGTTATCTATTCTTTTAATTTCATTTCTATTAGATAATTGTTAAACTTTATTATAATAGAGATATAACAAAAGTAGAAAGAATTAAAGAAAGTTCATGAAAAAAGTTTCGATTATCGTACCTGCTTATAATGAAGAAGAAAATATCGTTAGATTTTTTGAAATGGCTAACAAAACTTTGACAAACAATTTTGAGTATCAATTTATATTTATTAATGATGGTAGTGATGACCAAACAGCTGAGGAAATTAAAAAATTAATTGATAATAATCCAGATCAAGATATTATTGGCATAAATTTTTCAAAAAATTATGGAAAAGAAGCTGCTATTTTGGCAGGTCTTAAACAGGGTGATGGAGATTATCTCTCTTTAATTGATGC
>JGI24708J26588_10001257_pt1 | contig 20059 bp, 23 predicted proteins | sample BioPla1DNA2_FD_26588 | JGI IMG/M metagenome (IMG submission 26588) | reverse complement strand
TGTGAATGTTGTTTGGTAACTCTATTCTACAAAAAGAGGCTTCCTTTTTCCATGCTCAAAAACGAGTCAAAGGTCGTTTACACAAAATATTGTACACTATCAGAAACGAGGAAAGTATATGTCATTTGATGGAATCTTTACCCATTTAATGGTTGATGAATTAAATCAACAACTAAGTGGTGGTCGAATCAGTAAAATTCATCAACCCTATGAAAATGAAATTATCTTAACTATCCGGTCACAAGGAAAAAATCATAAATTATTAATCTCTGCACATCCAAGTTATGCACGTATCCAATTAACACAAACCCCTTATGTTAATCCAGATACACCACCAAATTTTATTATGATGCTTAGAAAATATTTGGACGGTGCCATTTTAGATTTTCTAGAACAAATCGACAATGACCGGGTTGTGCATTTTCATATCAAAAAGCGCGATGAACTCGGAGATATGCAAGAAATTATTTTGATTGTGGAACTTATGGGCAGACATAGTACGATTTGCTTAGTGAACAAACAAACAGGTAAAATTTTAGATGCTATTAAACATATCGGCAGCTCACAAAATAGTTATCGCCAATTACTTCCCGGTGTCGAATATGTCCATCCACCAAAGCAAACAGCAGCTAATCCATTTACCATCGATAAAGTACAGCTATTTGAATTACTCTCTCAAACCAATGAATTAACTGCCAAATACTTGCAACAAAACTTTCAAGGGCTTGGAAAAGATACGGCAAATGAGTTAATTTATCGTTTGCAACAACATCCGAACGATAAAATCCAAGTTTGGCAAACATTCTTTCAAGAGTTAAAACAAATTCAGCCAACTTTAACACGCATCAATCAAAAGGAATTTTTTAGTCCAATCAATTATACTTACCAAACAAATAAGGCTGAAGAAATCCAACAATTTGAAACCTTAAGCGAATTACTTGAAGCCTTTTACCATGATAAAGCCCAACGAGATCGTGTACGCCAGCAAGGGAATGAATTAATCAAAAAAGTAGAAAATGAGTTAAGTCGCAATCAAACCAAGCTCAAAAAACGTGAACAAACATTAGCAGAATCCGAAAATGCTGAGATTTTAAGACAAAAAGGCGAATTACTCACTACCTTCATGTCACAAGTGCCCAAAGGAGCTAAAACAGTAACTTTGGATAATTATTACGAGAATAATCAACCCTTAACAATCGCTTTAAATCCAGCATTATCTGCTAATCAAAATGCGCAAAAATATTTTCAACGCTATCAAAAATTGCGAAACGCCGTCAAATTAATTCACGAACAAATTGATGAAGCAAAAGCCGAAATCGATTATCTTGAATCTGTTCTAGCACAATTAGAACTAGCTGAACCAACTGAATTACAGGGAATTCGTGAAGAACTAGTCAGTCAAGGCTATTTAAAAAACAAACAAATCAAAGGAAGTAAAAAAGCAACACCAAGTAAACCAGATAGCTATCAAACATCAAGCGGAATCGAAATTTTAGTCGGTAAAAATAATTTACAAAATGATCAATTAACCTTAAAGCAAGCTAAAAAAACGGATTACTGGTTCCATACCAAAGATATACCTGGATCACATGTCATTTTAAAAACGGACCAACCGAGTGATCAAGATATCTTAGAAGCAAGTGAACTAGCAGCCTACTTCTCAAAATATCGCTATTCAGCCCAAGTGCCTGTCGATTGTGTACAAGTCAAATATATCAAGAAACCAAATAGCGCAAAACCGGGCTTTGTCATTTACACTAATCAAACGACTAACTTTGTCACACCTAAAGCTGATGTTATCGAGCGTTTAAGAAAACAATAACAAAAAACGTTATCTTTCCAAATAGGTCAGATAACGTTTTTTTCTTTATTCATCGTGATAATAAATTATACGTCCTTTTCTCTTTTGTAAGGGCCGATTATTTTTAAGAAGTAGTTCATTTTTAAACATTTTAATAAATTCGCTATTCATTTGACCTACTTCATCAAAAACAAACCACTGAATCGGTCCTACAGTAGGCGGTGTTGTTAATGAACCGACATAGTGATAATAACTTTTTTGATTTGGTAAAAAGATATCCGGATTAAACCACTGAATATGATGATCAAAATCCCAAATTTCATCTCCATGATCGTGACAGATGTGATTTGACATAAAGACAGTTTCAAATAAAATGCCCACAACCAGATTCACTTGTTTTTTACTAGTATGCACCAAATGAAATTCTAAAGGAGCTTGAATGTCATCTAATACATGTTCACTAGGCATATGAAAATGAATATCGGTTAAAAAATATTTTTCATCATGATAAACCAAATGCGAAAGTTGATCAAAAGGAACAAAGTGAATGGTATTTTTGAATTCCTTCTCTGTAAATTTTTGTTTCTGATAAAAGAATTGAATCTTCTCAGATGTTGGAATCGCTATTGTTTCTTGCTTTTTTAAATGAATCGGAGACTGATAGGCAAATTCCGCGCCTTTTTTAAATCTATCGCACAATAAATGCCAACATTCTGGGCCAGTATTCCCACTATAATCCCAATAAACATCTAAATTTTGATGCATTGCTTTCACCGTCCTTTATCATAAAAGGCTAATACTCACTTTTCAATTGATTAAAAGTAAGATTAGCCTGATATCCTTATATTAACAAAAATGGGGTAATTAATCTATTGATTTCTTTAACTTCTTTTGTGTATGAATTTCTGCGATATCTTTTACCAACATTGCTTTCTTTCCTTCACCCCCCTTCAATTCCAGTATATTCATATTGTCCGATTGTTTGTTTTCCAATATTTTTTAATTCGTTCATCTATTGTTCGTTCCTTTCTATCTAATCTTGTAAACTGAAATGATTTGAAGAATTACTTCGTTTAAACGTTTTGTCTTCAATTCTCCTTCAAGGTATCGGTAAAAATCTGTATGTTGTAACCCGTAAACTGTCGCAAGGTCCCGAACGCTAATACATTTTTCCTCCATGAATTGTTTGATTTTTTCTCTACCGTTATCTACTGTAGGCATTTCTATACACTTCCTTTTTGTTGGTATTTTTGCAAGAAAAACCTATAGAAAACCATTGACGAAAACTACAATTTATTGTAGTATAAGGGCGTAAGAAATAAACCTTAAAAGTCGTAAATTTTAGCGTGTGTCTGGTAAACTTATGCTTATTTTACTTTTCTTAAGCCTGTTTATTTCTATCGATTTTTCTTACACAAACAATACTAAAATTTATTGTAGTTTATGCCAACAAAAAACTGCAAGTTTTTATTGTTTTTGTGAGAAATTTAGGGGGAAACGTTGATATGTCTGTGTTTGAACGAATTAAATTTCTTGCAAACAGTAGGTCTATTACCTTGCGAAAAGTTACGGACGATTTAGGTTTTAGCGAAAATTATCTGTACGGTCTTAAGAATAGTGATAGAAAACCTTCTGTAAGAAAACTACAAGCCATTGCCGATTACTTTGGTGTATCTATTGACTACTTACTGGGTAATGAAGAAGCGAACACTCAACAAGGTATCGACTTAGAAAAAATGTTAGATGAAGCTATGACTTTCAGCGGTAAACCATTGAGTGAACACGATAAAGAGGTGGTGCGCAATCTTGTTGAAGCGTATCTCAACAGTAAAAAATGATACGTATAGTGATATCAATTCAAGGTGTTGATTTTTTTGAGTAAAGTACTTAAAAGCAAAATAAAATAATTAGGCATTACCGTTTTGTATAGATATTTAGAAGATACAAACGGACTGTATCTAAACGATCTAAAACTTATCGTACTAAAAAATAGACTGTCAGAATATGAAGAAGAGTTTGCTGTATTTCATGAATTAGTGCATATAGAAGAACACGCTGACTTCGTTGTGTACTACAATGTAACGGCTACATCTAGAAGAAAACTTGAACATGAAGCGGTCCGAAAATCAATGAAGAATGAACTTGAAAATATAGTGAATGAAGATAGTGTTATAAACATAGAATTGGTATCGAAAAACTACGGTTTGAAAATGGGTGATGAAGATTGGCTAGAAGAAATGTTTAGGCAATCTTTGCATTAGGGGGTATATATGTTGAAACACTTAAAAGGAATGCTGTTAGCTTTACCTATATTGTTGTTGGTTGGTTGCGAAAAACAACCCGATAAACCGATACTTGAAGACTCGTCAACACAACAGACAAAGCAAACTAGCACTATGCAAGAAACGGGTGTGAAAATAGAAGATGATATCACTAAAGGTATCTTTAGTAACGGCGAATATACGATTAAATATGTTAATTCTGAAATCGTAAAAAGCAAGTATATTGATAAGTATGGTGTATACGTAACATACGAATTAACGAATGAGTCGGACCAAAATATTATGCCGTTTGAAGCGTTAAATTGGTTAGAATTAACACAACAAACCGATAATCAAATTGTGAAGCTGGATAGTCTATATCCTGTTGAAGACTCTGCGCCTGAAGGAGATACTGACAAATACAACGAATTTATAGATAGGGATAACGCAAATAACAATTTGTTGTTACCGCATAAATCTATGACCGCTTATGTAGCTTATTTCGTTGAAGATACAACTAAACCAATAAAAATTACGGTTTACTCACAAGCGAATGACCAATATTTAGGCGAATATACATTTACACCCAAACAATAAAAAAGACCCCCATTCTCGACAAAACGGGGGCTTGTAATAAAGATAAAACAAATCTGAAAAGACTTGATACATTAATTATAACTGATTTATCCACGATTACAAGCCCCTTTTCACAGCCTATGACCGAACGTACGTTTGAAATGAATGAGTTTTATGTGGATAGAAACAGTAACAGACAAACAAGGGAAAGTATCGTATAAGTTTGTGGAACGCTACGAACACCCATACACGGGTAAAATGCACAAGGTGTCCGTAACTATGGATAGTCAATCGCCACAAGCTAAGAAGAAAGCTACCAAGTTATTGCAAGAAAAGATTGAAAAGAAGATTGCTAAAACGGGTTATCAAGAAGTCGGATCTAGCACGTTTGGTGAACTAGTCAATCAATGGTGGAAAACGCAAGAGAAGTTGAAAGAGACAACCTTGTATATAAAATCTAATAGATTGAAAAAAATATATTGACAATGAAATTTTGGTTGACCGTATAGATAAACGATTTCTTATTCGGTTTATCAAACAATTACATGATGAAGAATTGTCGTTTAGCTATATATCAACAACAAAATCAATACTCAATCAAACACTAAAATATGTAGTGTATCTTGATTACATTGATAATAACCCATTATCTGCTGTTAATTTAGAAAAAAACGATAATTACGATAGCAATAGCGTAGTTGAAAAATATCTAACTTATGAAGAAGCTGATAGGGTTGGGCATTCAGACCCTGATACTACACTAAAGATTTATAATCACGTGACAAGCAAGCAAAAAGCAACTATAACAGAAAAACTAAACCTGTTATAGTTGCCCCTTTTCCGCCCCTTTTACACTCTTTAAAACAAATAAAAGCTATAAAGTGTTGATATATCAATAAAAAAGGCAAATTGCAGCAAAAATGGATTATTTTAACCAATTTTCTGGATCGTGTTTCCAAGCTGTAAGTAAAGCTAAGTCAGCCTCTGAAATATAACCTTCTTCAAGAGCAGTTTGAATAAGCGTTGTATAATTGGTCAAGGTAACAAGTGGTAATTTTGCTGTGTTAAAATTAGTCGCTCCTTTTGGTAATTCATAGGTAAAGATAGCTGCTACCCCTAAGACATCAGCCCCTTCTCGTTTGGCTGCCTGACATGCTTCTAGTACACTTCCACCTGTAGAAATTAAATCTTCAATTACAACCATTTTTTGACCAGGGGTAATTTGTCCTTCAATTTGATTGCCTTTTCCATGATCTTTCGCTTTACTACGGATATACACCATTGGTAAATCTAAAATTTCTGCTACCCAGGCAGCATGCGGGATCCCAGCAGTGGCAGTGCCAGCAATTACTTCTACTTCAGGAAATTGCTTTTTGATTTTTTCAGCTAATCCCTTGGCAATTAAACGACGAACCTTAGGAAAACTCATCGTTAAACGGTTATCACAATAAATTGGACTCTTAATCCCACTCGCCCAAGTAAAGGGTTCATTTGGGCTTAAAAATACCGCCTTAATCGCTAATAAATTTTGTGCTACTTGTTGCTCAATTGATAGACTCATTCTTCACCATTCCATTCTTTTTTAATTGCTTGGTAAGCTTCATAAGGATTCTCAGCTTGGGTAATCGGTCTTCCCACCACGATAAAATTAGCACCATACTCTTTGGCTAAGGCTGGGGTTACCACACGTTTTTGATCACCAACTTGACTGCCACTTGGACGAATACCAGGAGTTAAACAGACAAAATCATCACTTGTTGCTTGGTGGATGGCACTCGCTTCCAAGGCTGAACAAACCACTCCTGCTAATCCAGCTTGTTGGCTACATTTGGCGTAATTGATAACACTTGCCAGTAGATCACCAGGAATTTTTTGTTCTTGGTTCATCTGTTCTTGGCTAGTAGAAGTTAGCTGCGTAACTGCAATTAACATCGGTACCTCTCCATTGCTTCCTTCCGTTAGTCCTTTTAGTGCTGCTTGCATCATTTGAATACCACCTGCGGCATGAACATTGGTTAATTTTACGCCAAGTTTAGCGATTCCTTTCATAGCTTTTTCGACCGTGTTAGGAATATCATGTAATTTTAAATCTAAAAAAATATCATGACCTTGTTCTTTTAAAAATTGGACAATCGCTGGGCCTTCTTGATAAAATAATTCCATCCCAATTTTCACAAATAGTGATTCGTCTGCAGGGAATTTCGCTAAAAATTGTTCGATTTGCGCTTTAGAAGCAAAATCTAAGGCAATGATAGGTCTATTTTCTTGCATTTTTCTTTTCCTCTCTCACTTCTTGAATTAATTGGGATAGATTTTCAATTCCTAGTTCATCCATCCGCTTTGGTAAGGCCTCAATTAATTTTGGACAAATATAAGGGTCCGTGAAGTTCGCTGTGCCTACCGCTACGGCACTCGCTCCAGCAAGATACATTTCAATGACATCATCAACATGCATTACGCCCCCCATCCCAATAATAGGTAAATCAGAAACGCTCGCTACTTGATGAATTAAGCGAATAGCTACTGGTTTAATAGCCGGACCAGACAAGCCACCTGTTTGATTAGCTAAAATTGGTTTTCGGGTATTTAAATCAATGCGCATTCCTAATAAGGTATTAATCATTGAGAAGCCATCAGCGCCGGCACTTTCAACCGCTTGAGCAATTGGGATTATATCCGTAACATTTGGTGAAAGTTTGACATAAATTGGTACACTACTGACCTTTTTAACCGCAGTGACTAAATCGAATATCACTTCAGGATTTGTACCAAAAGCAATGCCGCCATGTTTGACATTTGGACAAGAAACATTTAACTCGATGGCATGTACATTTTTGGCATCCCCGATTTTACCACAAACCTCGATATAATCTTCTTTTGTAGAACCAGCAACATTGGCAATAATTGGTAATTGTGGGAATTCTTTTGCTAAATGGGGCAAGATTTCATTCATGACAACTTCTAACCCCGGATTTTGTAAACCAATTGCATTCAACATGCCACTTGGTGTTTCTGCCACACGCGGCGTAGGATTGCCAAAACGAGCAAGAGGGGTGGTTGCTTTAATCATGACTGCCCCGAGCTGTTCAATATCATAATATTTGGCATATTCTTTTCCAAATCCGAAGCAACCAGAAGCGGGCATAATTGGATTTTTCAGATCTAATCCAGGAAGTTTGACTTGTAATCGATTCATTAGTAAATCACCGTCCCTGCTTGAAAAATTGGTCCCTCATCACAAACTTTTACACTTGCTTGTTGGGTTGGGTCATCTTTTTTATGACAGACACAGGCATAACATGCACCCATTCCGCAAGCCATTCTTGATTCCAAAGAGAGTTGAACATCGGCTACTTTTTGATAAAATAAGCTTTCTACTTTTTTTAACATCCCATTATTGCCACAAGTGAAAACCGCTTTTGGCATTTCTGTATTTTTTGATAAATAATCATCTAATAGCTGACCCACATTACCTTCAAAACCAATGGAACCATCATCTGTAGCAATCAAGGTGCGACCAAGTGCTTGAAATTCATCAATATAATAGCTCACTTCACTATTGGCATAACCTAAGAAATGCACAGGTTGTACGCCTTTTTCAATTAATCGTTTGGATAGTTCATACAATGGTGGTATGCCAATCCCACCACCAATAATATAGACCTTATCGCCTACATGAACGCCATCAAGACTAAATCCATTTCCTAAAGGCCCCATACAATCTAATTGATCGCCTGCCTGTAATTGAGAGAAAACTTGTGTCCCTTGTCCTTGCACGCGATAGATTAAAGTCACTGTTTGTTTTTCTTGATTGATTTGATTAATACTAATTGGTCGACGTAATAACAAATCTGCTTGTGGGACACGTAAATGTAAAAATTGTCCTGGATGATGCATTTCTTTGACCAATTGTCCCGTTAAGACCAATTCAAAAATTCTAGGTGCAAGTTGGTGATTTGAGACCACTGTCATTAATTCTTGTTTCATGCCACTACCTTTCCTTTCCTGCCATCATTTTAAAAGATAAGCAAGAATGACCTTGCCTATCTTTCACGTTAAATTGCTTGTGTAGTAAATGCTTGAGATTCCATTACTTTTAAGATTGCATCGGCTGTATCTAATGAAGTGAAAAGCGGCACACCATGTTCAACAGATTCACGGCGGATACGGAAACCATCTTCAGCATTATTTTGACGATTTTTATCCATCGTGTTAATCACCATCTGTAAGCTACCATCACGGATATAGTCAATCACATGTTTTTCAGAGGCTTGATGAATCTTAGCCACTGTTTTACATTTGATGCCATTTTGTTCAAAGTATTTCGCTGTTCCTGCAGTAGCTAAAATACTAAAGCCAATTTCGACAAAACGTTTGGCTAAGGAAAGTGCTTCTTCTTTACTGTCATCTGCAATGGTAAATAAAACAGTACCAAAACTTGGAATATGCAAACCACTCGCCTCAAAAGCTTTATACAATGCTTTTTCTAGATTTTTGTCTGAACCCATAACTTCACCCGTTGACTTCATCTCAGGTCCTAAATACGTATCTACTTTTAACAATTTAGTAAATGAAAAGACCGGTGCTTTAATATGAACGTTTTCACTAGTTGGATATAACCCATTTGGATAGCCCATTTCTGCCAAATCTTCCCCTAGAATCGCTCTAGTTGCTACTTGCGCCATCGGAATACCAGTTACTTTACTTAAGAATGGTACTGTACGACTTGCTCGCGGATTGACTTCAATGACATAAACTTGATCATCATGAATAACAAACTGGATATTCATCATGCCCACACAATTTAAACCAATGGCTAGTCGCTTAGTATAATCTTCAATCGTTTGAATTTGTTCTGGTGATAAAGTTTGTGGTGGATAAACAGCCATTGAATCTCCTGAGTGGACACCGGCACGTTCAATGTGTTCCATGATTCCAGGGATTAAGACATTTTTTCCATCACTGATTGCATCAACTTCGCATTCTTTACCAACTAAATATCGGTCCACTAAAACGGGATGTTCTGGAGAAGCTTTGACTGCATTTTCCATATAGTCTTCTAAGTCGGCTTGATTTTGGACAATTTCCATCGCACGACCTCCCAAGACATAACTTGGACGGACTAGTACCGGATATCCAATACGTTTAGCAATTTCTACGGCTTCAGCTTTATTCGTTGCGGTATCACCAGGTGGCTGTGGAATATTTAAATCTTTTAAGGCTTGTTCAAATAAATCACGATTTTCCGCACGATCAAGGTCTTCAATTTGCGTACCTAAAATATTAACGCCATTTTTTACTAATTGTTCGGCTAAATTAATCGCAGTTTGACCACCAAATTGTACAATCACGCCGATTGGTTGTTCTAATTCAATCACATTTAAAACATCTTCAATTGTCAATGGTTCAAAGTACAATTTATCTGAAATTGAAAAGTCTGTAGAAACTGTTTCAGGATTACTATTCATAATGACAGCCTCATAACCAGCTTTTTGAATTGCTTTAACCGAATGAACGGTCGCATAGTCAAACTCTACCCCTTGACCGATACGGATAGGACCTGAGCCTAACACTAATACTGAGTCTTTAGGCGAGCGAATCGATTCATTTTCAAATTCATAAGTACTATAGAAGTATGGTGTACTTGATTCAAATTCAGCCGCACAAGTATCAACCATTTTATAAACAGGTTTAATTTGATTGGCTAATCTAAATTGGCGGACCTCTTCCATCGTCATTTGCCAAAGCTCGGCAATCTTTTTATCTGCAAAACCATTTTGTTTGGCTAAACGTAAAGTATCGACATCTTTTATCGTTTCTTTCAACTGTTGTTCAATTTCGATAATATGCAATAATTTGTCAAGGAAGAATAAGTCAATCTTTGTCATTTGATGTAATTCTTCAATGGTAAATCCGCGACGTAAAGCCTCTGCTAAGTAAAACAGACGATCATCTTGGGCTTTGACAATACGATTCATCAAAAGCGCATCATCGACTTGGCTCAATTCAGGAACTTCAACATGGATACAACCAATTTCTAATGAACGCACAGCTTTTAACAGTGATTCTTCAATATTACGCCCAATTGCCATGACTTCCCCAGTTGCTTTCATTTGTGTACCAAGCAGACGTTCACCAGTTTCGAATTTATCAAATGGCCAACGCGGAATCTTAGCGACCACATAGTCTAAAGCTGGTTCAAATTCAGCATAAGTAGTACCAGTGACAGGATTTTTCATTTCATCTAAGGTTAAACCTACTGCAATTTTTGCTGCTAATTTTGCGATTGGATACCCCGTCGCTTTACTTGCTAAGGCAGAAGAACGCGAAACCCGAGGATTTACCTCAATCACATAATAATTAAAGCTATTTGGATCTAAGGCTAATTGAACGTTACAGCCTCCTTCAATTTTTAAGGCGCGAATGATGGATAGAGAAGCATCCCGTAACATTTGGTATTCAATATCGGATAAAGTTTGACTTGGTGCAAAAACAATCGAATCACCGGTATGAATACCAACTGGGTCAAAGTTCTCCATATTACATACCACAATGGCATTATCCGCACTATCACGCATCACTTCATATTCAATTTCTTTAAATCCTGCAATACTGCGTTCAATTAAACATTGTGTAACTGGAGAAAGTGTTAAGCCATTTTCGGCAATTTGGCGTAGTTCTTCTTCATTATTACACATTCCCCCTCCAGTTCCACCTAGAGTAAATGCAGGTCTAACAATGACTGGATAGCCGATTTCATTGGCAAAATCAACTGCCGCATCTACTGTATTGATGATAGTCGATTCAGGAATAGGTTGGTTTAAATCTTCCATTAATTGTTTGAATAAATCACGGTCTTCTGCTTGGTCAATGGCTGAAAGCTTAGTCCCTAATAATTCGATTCCTAATTCTTCCAAAATTCCTGATTTAGATAATTCCATCGCCATGTTTAAGCCAGTTTGTCCACCTAATGTTGGTAAAATGGCATCTGGTTGTTCTTTACGTAATATTCGCGCTAAAAACTCATAAGTAATCGGCTCAATGTACACTTTATCCGCAATTTCGCGGTCGGTCATAATGGTTGCTGGATTAGAGTTTACCAATACCACTTCATAGCCTTCTTCTCTCAAAGCTAAACAAGCTTGGGTTCCGGCATAGTCAAACTCAGCGGCTTGTCCAATAATGATTGGCCCTGAACCAATGACTAAAATTTTTGAAATATCTGTACGTTTAGGCATTTTTCTGTTTCTCCTTCCATGCTTCCATCATTTCGATAAATTCATCAAATAAATATAAGGCATCATGCGGACCAGGGGCAGCATCTGGGTGAAATTGCACACTAAAAGCTGGATAGTGGCGATGACGAACCCCTTCAATCGTGCCATCATTAATTTCCACGTGCGTTACAATTAATTTTTCAGGATCAATCGTATTGTCATCTACTGCATAGCCATGATTTTGTGAGGTAAAGTCGACACGGCCAGTTGCGATTTCTCTTACCGGATGATTTAAACCACGGTGACCAAATTTCATTTTAAATGTATCCGCACCATTTGCTAGTGAAAATAGTTGATGACCTAAACAAATACCAAAAATCGGCACTTTACCTTGAATTCCTTGAATCATATCAATGGCTTCCGGCACACTCTTAGGATCGCCTGGCCCATTTGTCAGCATGACACCATCTGGAGACAATTCTAATATTTCTTTAGCAGTCGTATTATAAGGTAAAACCGTTAAATTACATTGACGTTTCGAAAACTCGCGCATGATACTGTGTTTCAAGCCAAAATCAATTACGACGACATTCAAACCAGTACCAGGACTTGGATAAGGCTTAGCAGTAGATACTTGGGCGACTTGATTCGTTGGAAGCACGGCTGCTTTTAATTGGTCATAAGCATGATTGAAATCATCGGCTGCATCAACAATACTTGCTTTCATCGTTCCATGTTGACGAATTTTACGCGTCAATGCACGGGTATCAATCCCTGAAATACCTGGAATCCCTTTACGCTTTAAGAATTCATCTAAAGTCATTTGATTACGCCAATTACTGCCACGTCTAGCATGCTCTTTTACTACGACACCTTTACAAGTAGGCGCAATTGATTCATAGTCATCACGATTAACCCCATAATTTCCCACCATTGGATAGGTGAAAGTAATAATTTGACCATTAAAACTTTGATCAGTGATGGTTTCTTGATAACCAGTCATACTTGTAGTAAAAACCAACTCACCAACCACACTATTTGTCGCGCCAAAGCCTTCACCAACAAAATGCGTCCCATCTTCTAAAATTAACCAACGTTTCATTAGTTATTTGCCTCCTTTTGATAGACAATTTGACCATCCACCATTGTTAGATAGGTATCACCAAATAATTGCCAACCTGTAAACGGCGTATTATCCGCTTTTGATTTAAAATTAGCGGCATCAACAACATATTCATGATCAATATCAAACACTGCAATGTCCGCTTGACTACCAACAGCTAATTGACCTGCTTGTAAATCAAATATTTCCGCCGGCTTAATCGCCATCCAATTCATGACTTGTTCTAAAGTGAAAATACCCGTCTTAACAAATTTTGTATAGATTAACTGGAAGGCATATTCCGAACCAACAATGCCAAATGGTGCTTTTAGGAAAGATTGACATTTTTCATCATGACCATGTGGCGCGTGGTCGGTTGAAATACAATCAATCGTGCCATCTAAAAGACCTTCAATGAGTGCTTGCTGATCTTCACTCGCTCTTAATGGCGGATTCATCTTCCAAAAACCATGATCTTCAGGAATATCCATATCGTTTAACAGTAGATGGTGCGGACAAACTTCACAAGTCACATGAACCCCTGCTTTTTTAGCCTCACGAATAATACGCACACTTTCTTTCGTTGAGACGTGACAGACATGATAGTGCACACCCGTTTCTTCTGCTAAAATTAAATCACGAGCTATTTGAGAACTTTCTGTCGCACTTAAAATTCCTGGTAAACCTAATTCTTCTGCACGTTTGCCAGCATGCATCACGCCACCAAATAAAAGTGATTCGTCTTCGGTGTGAGCCACAATAGCCATATTATTTTTAGCGGCTTCTTTCATTGCCAAATACATGGTTCCAGCTGTTTGAACACCAACACCATCATTCGTAAAAGCAAAGGCACCCGCAGCTTTAAGTCCCACTTGATCCGTTAACACTTCACTTCTTAGTTTTTCAGTTATGGAGGCATATTGATACACTCTCACACAAGCATCACGATCAATTATTTCCTGAACTTTTTGAAAATTCTCTACATTATCTGGGACGGGATCAAGATTTGGCATCGCACATACACTTGTAAAACCACCTCTTGCCGCTGCTTGACTTCCTGTTAAAATCGTTTCTTTATACGTAAAACCAGGCTCTCTAAAATGAACATGTACATCAACCAATCCTGGCATGACTAATTTTCCTTTTAAATCAATCACCTGATCAAAGTCTTTTTCTGCAAAATCTAATCCGATAGCGAAAACCTTTTTATCCTCTACCCAAATATCTACTTGATGACAGGTATTTTCTTTTGTAACCATTCGTCCATTTTTTAATAAAGTTTTCATATACTTACTCCTTACGCCTTTCCATTTAATATTGCCTCTAAAACCGCCATGCGAATATACACGCCATTAGTCATCTGTTGCACAATTCTTGATTGTAACCCTTCCACCAAGCTATCTGCCAGTTCTACATCACGATTCACCGGTGCAGGATGCATGATAATCGCATGAGGTAACATTCTCTTCGCACGTTCAAGGGTCAATCCATAAGTTTGATGATATTGCTCTTTAGAAAATTGCTGATTTCCTACGTGACGCTCATGTTGTACCCGCAGCATCATCATCACATCCACTTTATCGACTAACTCATCAATTGCAAGATACTTTCCATATACTTCAAAGGATTCATCATACCATTCAAGCGGACCAGAGAAGTAAACTTGTGCCCCTAATCGTTTCAGCATTTGCATATTTGATTTTGCAACACGTGAATGGGTTAAATCACCAACTATTGCTACTTTCAAACCTTCGAAATAACCGAATTCTTGATAAATCGTCATTAAATCTAATAGACATTGCGTAGGATGTTGGCCACTACCATCCCCACCATTAATCACACTACATTGGATTGTCTTACTTTCTACTAATTCATTATAATAATGTTCAGCACTATGACGAATGACCACAGCATCCACACCAATCGCCGACATTGTCAAGACGGTATCATATAACGTTTCACCTTTTTGCACTGATGAAGTAGAAGCATCAAATTCAATCACTTCTAAGCCTAATTTTTTCTCGGCCACTTCAAAACTTTTATGCGTTCGCGTGCTGTTTTCAAAAAATAGGTTGGCCACAAAATATTTTTCTTTAGGTAATACACACTTGGCACCCGCTTTAAATTCACTCGCACGTTTAATTAATCCTAAAACTTCTGCTTCACTTAAACTTTCAACTGTTAATAAGTGCTTTAAACTGATTGCCTGTGATTGAATGATCATTTGCCTACTCCTTCATCATTTATTTATTGATTAAGATTCTATCTTGCTTGTCAATTTCTTCCATTTCAACAATAATTTCTTCGTCTGATGAAGTTGGAATGTTTTTTCCGACATAATCTGCACGAATAGGCAATTCTCGATGTCCTCTGTCTACCAATACAGCTAAACCAATGCGATTTGGTCGACCATAATCCATCACCGCATCCAAGGCAGCGCGAATGGTACGTCCAGTATATAAAACATCATCTACTAAAATGACTTCTTTACCTTCAAGTGATACCGGCATCACTGATTCTTGCTTTTCAGATGAATGCTTTTTTTGATCATCGCGATAGGAAGTAATATCTAATTCACCAACTGGCACTTCAATTTCTTCAATCTGTTTTAAACGTTGGGCGATGCGTTGGGCGATATAGATACCTCTTGTTTTAATTCCAACTAATACCAAATCTTCCAATCCTCGGTTACGTTCAATCATCTCATAGGTCATTCGTGTAATTGCTCGCTTCATAGTAACTGAATCAATGACTTCTTTTGCTGACATAAATATCCCTCCAAAATGTCTCATCCTTTATTTTTGCCTTCCGTTAACAACAAAAAAACTCCCACCTGCGCGAGGTCGGAGTGAAGTTCACAAAATTATCTATAACAAAGGCGCCAATATTCAAAAATGGATAGAATATTAGCTAGATATTTATTTTGATTGCTTCCTTCTTAGCCTCACGGGACTAAACTTAAAGGACTAATATTTCTTATTACAATCAATATACGCGCAATTACGATTAAAAGCAATCTATTTTTGTGAAAATTTACATATATTTTCAAGTAAAACAGTTTATCTTAAAAATATATTTCAAAACTACTAATAAAATAAAAAAAGCACCCCAAAATTGAGTGCTCTGTAGATTATATATTTTCTTTTCGCAGTTTTTCTAAAGTTGATGAAAAAATTTCTGGAAGTGGACAAGTAAATGCTAGCCACTCTCCTGTCGTTGGATGTTCAAAACCTAAATCACGTGCATGTAAAAATTGGCCGTGACCTTTTAGTGTTTTTTTCGGACCATAAACCGGATCACCTGCTAATGGATAGCCAATATATTGCATATGGACTCTGATTTGATGGGTTCTCCCCGTTTCTAATTTACATTCAATTAATGTGAACTGATTAAAGCGTTCCAAAACAGTAAAATGCGTCACTGCATCCTTACCATCTTCCACCACTGCTTGTTTTTTGCGGTCTTGCTTACTTCTTCCAATCGGTGCATTAATCGTCCCCTTCTCATGAGGAATCATGCCATGCACTAGAGCGACATATTTACGTAAAGAAGTTTTGTCTTTTAATTGTTTGGCTAAACTTTCATGAGCCACATCATTTTTAGCAATCATTAACAATCCCGAGGTGTCTTTATCTATGCGATGAACAATCCCTGGACGAATCACACCATTAATAGAAGATAAATCTTTCAAATGATAAAGTAAAGCATTCACCAATGTATGATTAGGATGTCCGGCAGAAGGATGAACCACCATTCCTTGAGGTTTATTCACAACAGCCACATCTTTATCTTCATAGACAATCTCTAAGGGAATATCTTCAGGTAATATTTCTAATTCTTGCACTTCAGGTAGTTGAATTTCAAAAGTTTCTGTATCCTTCACTTTATAATTAGCTTTTACAACTTGTTTCGTAGTGATTGAAAATACTAAACCTTCCTTCAGCCAAGACTGAATTTGTGATCTTGAATAATCAGCCAATTGTTCCGTTAATAATTTATCTAAACGTCCTTTTTGATTGTTTATTGTTACAGTTAATTTTTCACTCATTGATGTTTGAAACGCTCCTCAAAAATAATATAAATAAACATAATCACTACGCCAACAGTTAACTCAATATCCGCGATATTAAATATTGGAAAATTGATAAAGTCAAGTTTAAACATATCTACAACATAACCTAAGCGCATGCGATCAAAATAATTACCAAATGTACCGCCTAAAATCATACTTAAGCTTAACGAAAACAACCAACCATTTGTTTTCCCATATTTAGAAAGTAAGTAACTGACAGCAACAATGGCTAATAATGTAATCACAGTAAAAAACCACATTTGACCTTCTAGCATACTCCATGCAGCACCTGTATTACGAATATGAAAGAAAGATAAAATACCAGGAATGACATTCACTTCATCACCCAATGGAATTTGTTTGACCACCGCCAATTTGACTAGTTGATCCAAGATGGCAAACAAGATCGCCAATAAATAATAAATATACACTAATTTTCACTCTCTTCTAACTTAATTAAATCTCTAGGACGAATCACACCCGTAATTGGTAATTCTTCCTTTCCTTTTGCACTTACAAAAATCACTTCTAATTGTGGATACTGATGAAAAATTTTTAACACATCAGCTACCAAAGTTTGTTCACCCACAAATTGATAATTGGCTTTTTTTCCTTCAATTGTTAGGATATCTTTCGCTTTTAATTGCTCGATAGGCGTATCATTGGCTTCAGTGAGATACTGACTAAACCAATAGCCCAACATTCTTAATGTAATCACCCCAACGAATTTTCCTTGATTGTGTAACGGAAATTGCGAATATTTTTTATGGCTTGCAATTTTTAATAGTTCTAACAAAGGCGTCCCTTGTTCAAAAGACACAACCTTCTTACAAAAGACATCGCCCACTTTTTTGGGATGATAGAGCTGCTTTTCAATAGTCAAAATCCGATCGACAATCCACTGGTTCGGCTGGGCGATAATAAAATCCGGTGCGATGGTTTCATGTACAATCGCATTTCTTAACTGCGCAATCTGAATTAGATCATCCTCATATTTAGCAATCGTGGCATCACCATTTGCACGAGCCTTACGCACCAAATTGGTAAAACCGATTGACTTATCAAGTTTGAAACTATTTTGTAAATATTTTTCTATCCGATTAAAACTTGACAAAAAGATTTCAGCTGCTTCCAAATCATTCCCCCCCATCTATGTCAACAAACTATATCATATCAAATATTGGCTTGGAAATAAATAGAAAGAGTGATTCAGTTATTACACCAAATCACTCTAGTAATTAAAATAAACCTATTGCATTGCCTTTTTCATCAACATCCATGTTTAAAGCTGCTGGTTTCTTAGGTAATCCCGGCATCGTCATTACATCACCTGTTAAAGCCACAATAAAACCAGCGCCTAATTTAGGTACAAATTCGCGAATATGAATTTCAAAGTCTTGTGGTGCACCCAATTTACTTGGATCATCTGAAAATGAATATTGGGTTTTTGCCATACAAACCGGCAATTTATCCCATCCTTCTTTTTTGAATGTAGCTAATTGATTTAAGGCTTTTTTCGAGAACGTTACTTGTTTTCCATGATAAATCTTTTGAACAATCGCTAAACATTTTTCTTCAATTGATTGCTCATCTTGATAAAGTCTTTGATAGTTCGATGGCTGCATATCGATTGTATCAACAAGGACTTGCGCTAATGCACGGCCACCTTTACCACCATCGGCCCAAACACTAGCTCTTGCAATGTTAACATCCATTTCTTGACAAAGTTTTTCTAAAGTTTCAAATTCTTTTTGGGTATCCGTCACAAATTCATTGATGGCAACGACAACTGGAATTTGATATTGTTGCATGTTTTGAATATGTTGTTTTAAATTCGCAAACCCCTTGATTACCGCGTCAACATTTTCTTCAGTTAAAGCAGTTTTATCAAGACCGCCGTGCATCTTTAATGCTCGAATCGTTGCGACAACTACAATCGCATCGGGGGCTTTGGATAAATGGGGAACTTTGATATCTAGGAATTTTTCTGCTCCTAAATCAGCACCAAACCCAGCTTCAGTTACGACATAATCAGCTAATTTTAACGCAGTTTGAGTTGCCAGAACACTATTACAGCCATGGGCAATATTTGCAAAAGGTCCACCATGAACAAAGGCTGGGGTGCCTTCAATTGTTTGCACTAAATTCGGTTTTAAAGCATCTTTTAACAATAAAGTTAAGGCCCCTTCAACTTTTAAATCAGCCACAGTGACCGCTTTACGTTGATAAGTATAACCAATCACGATATTGGCAAGTCTTGTTTTTAAATCTTGTAAATCAGTTGCTAAACATAAAATAGCCATGATTTCACTTGCTACCGTGATATCAAATCCATCTTGGCGTGGCACACCTTGAACTGGACCACCTAGACCAACGACCACCTCACGTAAAGCACGATCATTTAAATCGACTGCTCGTTTCCAAATCACTCTTCTGCTATCAATATTCAACTCATTTCCTTGATGAATGTGATTATCAATAAAAGCTGAAAGAGCATTATTGGCAGTTGTAATGGCGTGCATATCACCAGTAAAATGTAAATTGATCTCTTCCATAGGTAATACTTGGGCATATCCACCACCTGCAGCCCCGCCTTTTACCCCCATCACAGGTCCTAAAGAAGGCTCACGCAAAGCAATCATCGCCTTTTTGCCAATCTGATTTAAACCATCTGCTAAACCAATTGTAACAGTGGATTTTCCTTCACCAGCCGGCGTCGGATTAATCGCTGTTACTAAAATTAATTTACCATCTTTATTTTGCTTTACTTTTTCAATGGTTTGATAATCAATTTTTGCTTTATATTTTCCATATAATTCTAAATCATCAAAGGTTAGACCAAGCCTTTCCGCAATTTCAACAATAGGTTTTAGTGTCGCAGCTTGAGCAATTTCGATATCAGTTTTCATTTTATTTCTCCTTTAAAAATATTTTCATGAATATTATAGACGATTTTATGAAAAATATCAGCAAATAAATTGAACAAAACAAATAATTTTTGTTAAAACGTTCGGATTTATATCAAAAAAA
>JGI24708J26588_10001255_pt1 | contig 20078 bp, 20 predicted proteins | sample BioPla1DNA2_FD_26588 | JGI IMG/M metagenome (IMG submission 26588) | reverse complement strand
CCTACTATCAATACCCTCTTTTCATCACTTTCCCCATTTAAAGCTCCAAACCCAACCCTTTTAAATATTCTATAGGTAAATCTACTTCCACCTATAAGAGCCATATCTATGAGTGGAACCATAACGTATATACTCCTTGGTAAATCTGCTTTGGAATAACTCATGTAGATCATAACCAATAGGTTGGCAATAACAGATGCTCCTACCACTTCTATCATTTCATCTACACTTGCATACTTCCACAAGCTTCTATATAGATTGAAAGCATAGAAGATTAGGAGTTTAATAACGATAATTACCGCTATATTGTCCACTAAGGTATATAAATATCTACTTTCTATCTTTCCATCAAATCTTAGATAAAGAGCCAATGCATATGCCATAACAATGCACATGACGTCTAATATCATCAAAAAAGAGACTCTTTTCTTTTTCATTGGTACACCTCCCGATGTTACTGTTCATCCATGTACTATTATAACAGACAAATTTCCAATTCTCAATAAATTAAAAGGAGCTTTGGTTCTCTTTATACATTCTTCACCATTTCTTAACAATTAAACATCTCTATTGTGATATAATATTTAATGTAGATTTACATATCTATGATAATTGATTAAGGAGGAATATAATGGCAGGTAATAGAAAAAATAAAAAAAGAAGACGATTTAGAAGGGTATTTTTTATATCTTTAATAATATTTGCTGCTATTTTTGTCTATGGATATAATATACTCAATAAAATGGATAGTGCCGATATATCTAAAGATGATACAGAATTAGGGATAACAGATGAAAGTGCTGACAGCAAAGATGTTGTCAATATTGCTCTTTTCGGTCTAGATCGTAGGGATACATCTGGTGGTGGAAGGTCCGATAGCGTTATGATTGCAAGCCTAGATAAAAAGCATAAAAAAATAAAACTAACATCTCTTATGAGGGATACATATATAGATATTCCTGGTAGGGGGATGGACAAGCTGAACCATGCATACTCTTTTGGTGGCCCCGAATTAGCCATTAGGACCATAAATCAAAACTTCAATATGAATATCCGAGAATTTGCAACTGTAGATTTCTTTGGCCTTGAAAAGATAATCGATGTTATGGGTGGAGTAGAGATTGATGTAAAATCCAATGAAGTGAAATATATAAACACTGGCGTGAAAGAGATGGATAGATTGGATAATTCCAGCTCCCCACTTGTTCAACAAGAGGGTACTCAGTTGTTAACTGGTAGACAGGCTGTATCCTATTCGAGAATAAGAAAAACTGGCAATGGAGATTATGAAAGAACGGAGAGACAAAGGGTGGTTTTAGAACAGGTTCTTAAAAGAGGAATGAATGCAGGGATTACTAAGTATCCTGCACTATTAAATGCCATGCTTCCATATGTAGAAACCAGCCTTTCTAAACCTGAAATATTATCCCTGGGCACATCTGTTCTTACCTCTGGAATTAGAGATATAGATCAATATCGTATTCCTGCAGATGGATATGTAAAGAATCAAACAATCAATGGAGTATCCTATGTAGTGCCTCAATCCCTGGAAGATAATGTTATGCTTTTAAATAAATTTATATATGAAGATGAAAAAAACTAGGAGTATTTACTCTCCTAGTTTTTTATTATGCCTGATTTAATAAAGCTCCTACAATATTTGCTCCTACCTTCTCCAATGCTTTCTTTGCAACCTCTACATCCTTTTCCCTTGTTACTCCAGAGCTTAATACTAATATAACTCCATCTGCTAATGCGGATAAAGCTATAGAGTCCGTTATTTCACCTATGGGATGGGAGTTTAATATTATATAATCATACTTATCCTTAACAATAGATAGAAAGCCTTTCATCTCATCTCCAGATAATAGCTCTGCCGGTTTTTCTTGAGCAGGGCCAGATGTAAGAATATGAAGATTCTTATTCTCTTGGAAAGCATTTAAAGATTCTTCTAAGTCAGCATTTCCCAATAATACATTTGAAAGCCCTTTGTCATTGGATATTTTAAGCTTTTCGTGTAAGCTAGGGTTCCTCAAATCAGAATCTATGAGAAGAACCTTTTTATTCCCTTCTGCTATTATATTGGATAAATCGGAACTAAGCTTTGTATTATCATTGTCTAGTACAGGTGATGTAATTACCAATGTCTTCTTATCCTTAAACTTACTAGAAAATTGTATATTGGTTCGTATGGTTCTGAGAGCCTCTGAAGCATGAGGAGCATTTGGTACTTCTCCTATAACCTCTAATTTTAGCCTTTCTTCTACATTATCTATTGTCCTAATTCTATCGTCTAAATATTCCATTATAAATGCTAAGAAAATACCTATCATAATCCCTAAAACCGCAGATATAGCAATGTTTAACTTGATATTCTGAGTATTTGAAACTATAGGCCTATTAGCAGTATTCATAACCCTTATGTTTTCTACTTCTGTAATTTCAAACACCAATTCCATAAAACCCTTGGCAATTTCATTAACTATTTCATCTGCGTTGGACATTGTAATTCCCGTAACTGTAATCTCAATTATCCCTGAATCTGGAGGTATCTCCATGGTTATACTGTTTTTTAATTGACCTACCGATATATTTAAATTTAAACTATTGATTACATCTTCCAATAAATCTCTACGTGCTATTATTTCATTATATAGGCTTGATGCTTGTTTCGATATGATAGTATCTCCATATACTATTGTAGTTTCATATACAGGTTCTGAATCCTCTTCTTCAGGATCTTTTGGTTCTACTATTACTTCCTTTTCCTCACCTACTAATAGGGAAGTTGTTGACGAATATTCCTGTTTATTTAATAGGAAACTGAAAGCCCCACCCAAAATTGTAATCAATAAGAATGTAGCTAATATTATAGTAAATCTTCTTTTCAATATTTGAAACATATCTTTCAAACTTATTTCTTCTTCCATTGTACCCACCCCTAATCCTATCATTATATTTACCTGTATAATATTATCATATTATATATGGTTCTTCAATATATTTGGACATGAATAGAAATTAAAAGGCATTAGACCTGGTCTCTAAAATTTCTCATTATCCTTACCACTTTTTCCTTTAGGAAGGCAAAAGAATTCTTTTCTCCTTCATATTTCTTAGGACCTTCTACCATAATTTCTTCATTGTTTATTATCTTTAATCCATTTAAATAGGTGATATTCTTATAGGTTTTCTGATCTACTATACCGTTTAATATATCAAGACTTTTTTCCACATTGGGAGCCCTTTTGTTTTGAGAATGGGCATCTGTTCCTACAAAATGAATCATATTATGTTTCAAAAGTATTTCCCCTGTATCCTTTACTCTACTTCCATAACTGCCCTCTATGCTAGGTAGGTTTAGCTGGGCCAATGCTCCTTGTATTATAAGTTCATATAATATATTAGGATTCTCCATTATCTTTAAATTTCTTTCGGGATGAGCAATTATTGGAATATATCCATTTAACAATAGTTCATATATTAAATCTTCCGTATATAAAGGCATATCATACATAGGTAATTCCAAAAGTATATATCTAGAATCGTTTAGGGTGGATACCTTCCCCTCTTTTAAGTAGTTGATTATCTCCATGGTAAAATAGACTTCGTTTCCCAGGTATACTTTTAAATCCAATCCATTATTAGATAGGGTTTCCCTAAGTTTTTCCAAAGCTCTTAAATTCTCATCCTTAGTACTATTCTCCGCTCCTTCGATATAATGAGGTGTGGCTATTACCTTGTCTACTCCATTATCTAGATAGATTCGAGCCATTTCAATGGATTCTTCCATATCCCTTGATCCATCATCTACGTTAGGCAAAATATGGCTATGTATATCAAGCATGGACTTTCCTCTTCCTTTTACTCCTTTTACCAGATCTTGTACTAGTATCATCGTAAGAATAATCATAGTATTCACTGTAATGATATTTATAATATCCACCATCATCTATTGGCACTTTATTCAACACCACTCCTAATATATTAGCATTAACCTTATCAAGTAAGTCTTTTGCTCTTTTAGCAGCATTTATATCTGATTCTCCAACAGAGCATACTAAAATGGTTCCATCTACAATAGTAGATAAAATAGCACCATCCGTTACTGCCCCTATTGGAGGCGTGTCCAATATTATCATATCATATTCTTCATGCATCTCTTCTATAAAGTTTTTCATCTTGTATGACCCTAAAAGTTCTGCAGGATTAGGTGGAATAGGCCCTGAACCTATTACGTCCAATCCTTCAACCCCTTTAGCCTTATATACAATATCTTTATAATCCTCATTCCCCACTAGAATATTTGTTAAACCTTTTGAATTACTCATAATAAAAGCCCTATGTAAACTAGGTTTTCTCAAGTCACAACCTACTAAAAGAACCTTCTTACCCGACTGAGCCATGGTTACCGCAATGTTTATAGATGTGGTGCTCTTTCCTTCTCCTAGAATTGAAGATGTAATTACAATGCTTTTAATAGGCTTGTCTATACTTGAAAATTGAATGTTTGTTCTTAAAGTTCTATAGGCTTCCGATACAACCGACTTTGGATTTCTTAATGTAAACACCTTGGGTCTTCTCATCTTTTCACCTCAAATCATATCTTTTATTCATCAATCATTGGTATAGTACCAATTACATTTAATTCCAAATGCCTTTCCACATCATCAGGAGTCTTTATTGTATTATCCAAATACTCTAATAAAAGAACTATAAATATCCCTATCATAAGTCCTAGTACCCCTGCAATGGCTATGTTGATTGTTGTTCTTGGCTTTGTTGGATTTTCTGGCACCTGGGCCTCATCGATTACCTGAATGTTTTCTACCATCATAATATTCCTTACATGTTTCATAAAGACTTTGGCAGTTTCATTGGCTATTTCTGCAGCTAAATTGGGATTACTATCTTTCACTTCCAATTTTATAATTTCCGTATCCATTACTAAGTTTACATTTACCTTATTAGCAAAGTTTTGATGAGATATATCTAGCCCTAAGTTTTCAATCACCTCATCTGTAACTACTCTCATCTTTACTAATTCTCTATAGGTAGGTGCTAACTTTTGATTGAGCAATAAATCATTATAGTTTAAGTCATTATTGATACTTTGATAAGCCTTAGGCTTTCCTACCATCAAAGTTGTAAAGGTCTCATATTCTGGCTTTAAAATAAAAAGACTAATAATTCCAGTTATAACTATACAAAATAGTGTAATTCCTGCTATCAACTTCATTCTTTTTCTAAGGATAAAAAAAATTTCCTGTAAGCTAATCTCTTCCAATATATCTCTCCTTCCTTTAATTCATCCTATCATTTAAATATTAAGTCCATTCCATAGAATATATCCATGAAAAAATAGCTTTTTGCCATATCTTTCTACATATTTTATTATAACAATTAAACCTATCTCCTTCAACTGATTAAATATGATAGTATTCGACAATGTCTTATGCGTGGTATCCAGATATCTACCGTTTATATTAATTACAAAATAAAGGGTTGTTAGGAAACTTTATCGTAATTTTACATTGCGTTCGGTTCTATATCCCCTCCCTTCTATGATATAATTAATAATAGAACTAAAAAAGGGTGATTTTATGTATGGAAAGCGTAGGAACCGAGGTAGGTATATACCCCTATTCATCTTAGTAATTCTTGCTCTTGTAGTAGCTTTAAATTTTGGCAAAATCAAGTTTATGTTCAATATGATAAAAAGCTACATGAATATAGGGCAAGAGGATTTCATTGATGAAAATGGTAGTTTAAAGGTTGGAGAAAATCCCTTATTGAGTATCATAGAAAAAGGTGGGGAGGAAGCTAAAATAGCAGCAAAATTTAATGATAATTTTGAATTAATGAAAAGTGACTATGAAGCCAAATTAGATAGTTTGATTAAAATAGGATATGAGGAATATAGATCTGGAGAAATATCCACCCCCAAACTAGCAAATAAGCTACTCAAAGAGGGGAGTAGACTAGAAAAAGAATGTGATAATGATTTTAATGCCATGATAAAAGAAATGGAAAAAGAATTAAAAGCTAATAACCATGATACTGAAGTCATAAAAGATTTAAACGAATACTATGACTCGTATAAAAAAGCTGAAAAAAACCAATTGATGCGAAAGGCTAAAGAACATATGGATTAAAAATAGCTACTGTTGCAGTAGCTATTTTATATTCCAAAGCTTTGAAATCCCTTTCCTTTCACCTCTACCACTTCGTTTATGGTGAGAAAAGCATTAGGGTCTATTTCATCTACTATATCTTTCAGTTTAGCAGTTTGTCTAGACATGACTATACAGTATATAACTTTTTTGTCTTCTTTAGTATATCCCCCTATTCCTTCTAGAAAAGTAACTCCTCTGTTCAATTCCTTAATTATTGCATTAGCCAATTCTTCAGGTTTATCAGAAACTATAACCACATTTTTCTTTACATTAAATCCAGTCTGTACCTTATCCAATATTCTATATCCTATATACATGGCTATTAATGTATACATTGCAGATTTGTATCCAAATAATAGAGATGAAATAGAGATGATTATGGTGTTGACAGTCATTAAAGCCGTTCCAATATTTACATCGTACTTTCTCCTCATAATCGCTGCTACTATATCAAAACCTCCTTGAGACACCCTATTTCTAAACATTAGTCCCATTCCAACCCCATTAAATACCCCACCAAAAATTGAAGCCAACAGTATATCATCTATTATGAAATATCTGCCTAGTCCATGGGTTATGGTTAACAATGAAGAAAAAGCCAACATCGATATAAATCCAAATATAGCAAATTCCCTATCAACCAATTTGGAACCTATTATAAATATTGGAATATTCAATATGAACACGGATATACCTGCAGGAATATCTGTTAAGTATTGTATTAATATTCCTAATCCTCCTACCCCGCCACTTAATAATTTATTCGGTATAAAAAATATATTAAATGCTATAGAACATAATAAATTCCCCAAAACTATAAAAAATAGTTTTCTAAATACAACCTCAACCTTTTTTGATTTTATTCTCTGTATAAACTTGCCAGACATTATCAGTCTCCTTATTATAATTATTAGTTAACTCCATTATATAGTAAAAGGGCAAATATTGTTATAGATCTAGCTTTTTTTACTCTAAATATTTTCAATATAGATAAAGCAACAGGTACTTGAATTATAAAAAATAAAAGTTATGTATCAAGCATTGGTAGACATGCATTTTCCCAATAGAAAGTCAGGGATTCCTTTCCCTGACTTTCTATTTCTTTGCTTATACTTGACTATAAACAATCTCTCCATCTATTATAGTTGCATAGGTTTTACAATCTATGTCCTTAATTGGATTGCCATCGAATATTACTATATCCGCATCCTTCCCTGGCTCAATACTTCCTACTCTATCGTCAATCCCTGTGATTTCCGCTGCATTTATTGTTATAGCCTTTAATGCTTCTATTTCTTCTAGCCCAGATTTATGAGCTAAACCTGCGCATACTGGAAGATATTGCAATGGTATTACTGGAGAGTCGGTGGTTATGGCTATTTTAACTCCAGCTTCGTGAAGTATTCTTGGCGTATCAAAGGTTAGGTTTCTTAGTTCAATTTTAGACCTATTGGATAGGGTTGGTCCTACTATAGCAGCTTTGCCTTCTTCAGCTAGATAGTCCGCTATTAAATGCCCTTCTGTACAGTGATCCAAGGTAATATCTACATCGAACTCCTTAGCAATACGAATTGCCGTGAATATATCGTCAGCCCTATGAGCATGAGCTTTTAATGGAATCTCTTTGTTTAAAACCAAGGATAAAGATTCCATTTTCATATCGTATTCAGGCATTTTAGTAGGATCTTCTTTTCCTTCTTCCTTCTTTTTCATATATGCCTTTGCCTTAAACAAGGCTTCCCTTAATATGGCTGCCGTTGCCATCCTAGTAATAGGAGATTTTTTCTGAGCTTCATATACCCTTTTTGGGTTTTCTCCAAAGGCTATCTTCATAGCAATAGGCTCTTTTATTATCATATCATCTACTCTTTTGCCATAGGTTTTCAAAGCTGCAAACATTCCACCTATAACATTAGCAGACCCTGGACCAGTTACAGCTGTAGTTACTCCTCCTATGTAGGCTTCTTCAAAGGCTTCATCCATAGGATTAATGGCATCGATAGCCCTTAATTGTGGTGTTACTGGGTCCATCATCTCATTTCCATCACTGCCTTCAAATCCCATTCCCTCTTCCCACATGCCTATATGACAATGGGCATCTATGAATCCAGGTAAGACCATTTTTCCTTCTGCATCTATAGTTTTAGCATCCAGTGGAGCTACCAAATCTTCTCCTACCTCTAGTATTTTTCCATCTTTTATAAGAATAGAACCCTTTTCAATAATTTCTCCCGCCATAGTAAATATATGGCCATTTTTAATGAATATCATCTATTTTCCCCCTCATCTCCCGGACAAGGGGACGGTTCTCTTGTCCAGAAGAACTGTCCCCTTGCCTGGTTTCTTCTATTTTTTTCTATAATCGTAATTCCAATCGCTTTTTTCCAATTCATTAACCAGCTCTACTATATAAAAGGATATTATGGTTTAAAGACTGTACCCCTTTCTTCCCCATTGGCCAGTTTTTCAATGATATTTTCTTTTTTACCGTTGGCTACCATCATTTTTATTCCATATTTAGTTACCAGCTTAGCAGCTTCAAGCTTGGTATGAATCCCCCCTGTTCCGAAAGAGCTAGATTTGCCTATTGAGATCTTGTTTTCTAGCTCATGTACATCTTCTACCAATTCAATCAATTTTGCATCTTTATGTTCTACTGGACTTTTATCGTATATACCATCTATATCGCTAAGTATTAAAAGTAGATCTGCATTCCATAATACTGTTGTTTGAGCTGCCAACATATCATTATCCCCTATCTTTATTTCCTCAACGCAGACTGTATCATTTTCATTTACTATAGGTATAACTTTTTCATCTAGTAATGTAAATAAGGTATTTCTTATATTCAACGTCCTATTATCGCTATTAAAATCCTCTCTAGTCAATAGTATCTGAGCTACATGGGTTCCATATTTGCCAAATATAATTCTATAGGAATCCATAAGCTCTACTTGACCAATGGCACATAGGGCTTGTTTGTAGTTTACATCTTCCTTCCTAGACCATCTTCCCAAAGTAGATACTCCGGCGATCCTAGCTCCTGAGGATACAATGACTACTTGTTTTCCCTGATCTATTAATTCCTTTACCTGAATAGCCAGATTATCTATGAACTCTTTATTTACAACTCCATCCTCACTGGTTATGGTGCTACTTCCAATTTTTATTACTATTTTATTACTATCCTTTATCACATTCTCTTCCATTTCTGCCCCCTAATTTCTTATTTGTCCTTCTCCCAATATTAAGTATTTATGTGTTACTAATTGATCCAATCCAACTGGACCTCTAGCATGCATCTTTTGAGTACTGATTCCCATTTCTGCCCCAAATCCAAATACCCCTCCGTCGGTAAATCGGGTAGATGCATTTAAATATACAGTAGCTGAATCTACTTTTCTCAAGAAAATCCTAGAGTTAGCTAAGTTTTCTGTTACTATTGCTTCTGAATGCTTGGTACTATAAGTTTGAATATGTTCTATGGCATCTTCTACATCTCTAACTACTCTTATTGCTAATGTATAATCTAAAAACTCTTCTTTCCAATCAGATTCTGTTGCATCTCTAACTTCTATTATCTCTTTAGTCTTAACACATCCTCTTAGTTCTACTATATCCTTCAATTCTTCATAAACCATAGGCAAAAATTTACCTGCAATTTTTTCATGAACTAGTAAGGTTTCACAAGCATTGCACACCCCTACCCGTTGAGTTTTGGCATTCTTAACTATGTTCAGCCCTTTATCTAAATCTGCAGTATCATCTACAAATATATGACAGTTACCAGAGCCTGTTTGTAAGGTTGGCACAGATGCATTCTCCACCACAAAGTCTATTAGCTGTTGCCCACCCCTTGGTATTATAAGATCAATATATTTATCAGCTCTAAGCATTTCTAGTACATATTCTCTATCGGTTTCCTCTATGAACTGGATTATATCTTCAGAAATAGGACTTTCCTTCAATCCTTCCTTTATAGCCTTTACCAAAGCTATATTGGAGTTAATAGCACTAGAACTTCCCCTTAACATTATACAGTTACCACTTTTTAGTGCTAAGCCAAAAGCATCCACTGTTACATTGGGCCTCGATTCATATATTATGCCTATTACCCCTAAAGGCACCGTCATCTTAGATATGGTCAATCCGTTTTCTAAAGTCCAAACCTGATCACTTTTCCATATAGGGTCCTGTAATTCAATTATTTGATGAAGTGCTCCTATAATATCATCCAATCTTTCATCATCTAATTTCAACCTATCTATTAGACCAATAGCCATCTTATTCTTTTCAGCATCTTCTATATCCAATAAATTGGCTTCAAGGATGCTTTTTCTATGTTTCTCTAAACTTTCACATACCTTTTCAATGGCTAAGTTTTTATCCTTTGTAGGGGCAGTAGAAAGTTCTGATTCTGCCTTTCTCAATAGTATTCCTTTATCCGTAATATAAGACACCCATAACCCCTCCTCATATATATTATTTCTATTATTATACCAAAGGTAGCTTTAATATCAATAAAATTTTAAGACAGAGGGTTTGCGTCTCTCCTCTGTCTTATAGCTTTCCGGATTTATAACCACATCCTATATGTCGTTTACAACTGTCACATATAGCCTCACACTCTGTTAGGGAATCCTCCTGTCCTGATACACTGTGCTCAGTAGCCTTTATATTCCTTATAATCTCTATGATCTTTTCCAATTCCACTTCTTCTCCCATAATATCTAAGGTAATACTTCCCTGAGCTTCTCCCAGGCCTCCTGCTCCTATAGCATAAGCTTCCACATTGGCTAAGCTTTTTATAGCATCTATTTCGGTAAAAATCTCTCCCTTCAAAGGCATTAAACCTACTGCCATTCCCCAAGATAACTTCTTTCCCCTTCTACCGGTCTTAGAAATAATATTATCTAAATTCCCCGGTATCATCTTTTCAATTCCTACAGGTATGAGAACTGAGGCTCCTTCCGTATACCAAGAAGATAGGGATAGCCCAATATTNCCCCCACCAGGACTTCCTGCCATTATGGCTGCTCTACCTTCCGAATCGAAGGCATTGGCTCCACATATTATAACATCCTCCCTACCAAATCTCTGCACTTGGCTAGCTATTGTCTCATCTATATCATACCATTTACCTTTTTCTATAATGATAGAATGAGGTCCATCAACATCTTTTAAACTAGCCACAGTTCCTCTATTGGTAATTCTTCCACTAATTCTAAGTGGAAATCCCAATAATTTTTCAGATATCTTGGATACGGTGGTTCCACCTTTCAATAGTACCTTTCCTTTTTTCAAAACTTCCTGTACTAAAGGGTTTTCAACAACTCCCATAGCTATAAGTTCCTTGCCTTCTTCTACAGTAAGGGTTGCCTGTATCCTATCCATAAAATCACATCCTATCCATAAACCCGGACAAAGGGACGGTTAACTTGTCCGGTTAGATTTTTAATTCTCCTTCTTCTATAACCAATATGTCATCTAAATATAGGGTAGGTTTTAATATAACTCCATCTATATGGCAGTCTGCTTTTATTGTTCCACCAAAGGATGTATTAGTACCAAAGGCTATGTGGACTGTGCCGTAGATTTTCTCATCCTCTAGGATGACCCCTGTAAGTCTTGCCGCTGGATTTGTTCCTATTCCTAGCTCTCCTAGGCTAGAGTTGTTATCATTCTCCAGTAGTATATTGACTTTCTCGGTGTTTTTACCTTTTAGTTCTATTATCTTTCCATCCTTCACTTTAACATAAACAGGTTCTTCTAGTATTCCCATACCTACCATGCTTCCATCTATTATGATCTCTCCCTCACTAGTCCCTTCCACTGGTGCAATATAAGCTTCTCCAGAAGGAAGGTTTCCTGCTTCTCCTGGATTTTTATATATTCCTGTACTAGGAATTCCCTTTCTGCCTTCCAAATTCATAGTTAAACTATATCCATCCTTGATAATCTTGGCTTCCTTAGCATTGCTTAACAACTCCGTAAACTCTAAGGTCAACCTTTCCACTTCATTATAATCTGCCGTTATAGCTCCCTCCATGAACATTTCCTCTGTTATACCAGGCATGCTAGCAAATCGAGCTCCCGCCTTGACTGCATTGATCTTAGCATTGGTGTGGGTTAAGGAAGAAGTAGTAGGACATATAATTACATCCGCTGCTTTCATAGCTTCAGCTATAGCTAGAGGTGGTTCTTCTCCACTAACCTTTCTAGGTTTCATAACCATTAGCATAGCTTCTGCTTTCATAGCTTTTGCCTCGTCATAGAGGGATTCTCCAATGGCTAATTTATTATCATCTGTTACTATTAAGACAGTTTCTTTTTCTTTTACATCCAAACAATCTTCTAATACTATTCTATATCCTGTTTTTTTATTCACTTTCTCACCTCTTATACTTCTAGTATTTCACCAACAACCCTAGCCACAATTGTCCTAGCCAAAACAACAGGCTTTGTGGTAATTTCAACCACCTTTTTCTTCATAGCCATATCGTATCCTATACAATCCATCACTATGAGGTCTACATCCATTTCTTTTAAGGCCATTGCTGCATCTATTAATTCCTCTTCATTGCCATAGGGAGAACCAGCTACTACCTCTACCTTGATCCCCGTTTCAGCCCATTTAGATTTGCTTTGCCCAATCTGGTCTCTATCCGGTGTTATTATTCCTAGCTTTCCCTTGCCAACTAATTCTGGAACCAATCCATGAAATATTTGTTGAGGATAGACGATCAACTTATTAGATTTAAATATATCTGGAAAAGCTCCTGTACAGATAAATAGTATTAGTTCTGCCCCTTCTTCTTCTAACTTTTCTATACAATTTTGAAGTCTGGGTAATATATGCTTTTCAGCAAATTTTACACTGGTTCCATCATTTAATTTAGAAACTAAAATATAATCATCTTCATCTGGAGCAAATCTTGATATTTCTTCCTTTGTTAGACCATCCAATGCCCCTGCCTCTATAATTTCTATATCTTCACCCAATATTTGACTCATCTCTGGAATTACATCATCCCTTGGAGATTGCCCTATGGTAATAGCTCCTAATTTCCTCTTCATATTAATTAACCTCCCTATTTTCCAAGAGTTTGTATATGATGCATATGTCCATATTTCTCCACTATCTTTTGGAACTCAGATTCATCATAGAATTTACACTTTCCATTTCCGTAGGCTTTTGCCACCTCTAAGGAAAATCTTGCTGCTTCCTCTAAAACATATGGACTACTCGCCCCTGTGGCACATCCTGGCACTGCAACCTCAGTAGTTATTGCTACTCCTACTACTGGAACATTTGTTGCAGTAGAGGGTTGTAATATACTATTAAGATGATATATGTCGTTACCATAAGGGGTTATATCCTGAGTTGTTATTGGAAATACATAGGGTAGCTTTCCTGTAGTAATTTGCATAATATCTAGCAAATCTTCACTAGTCCTTAAAATATATCCTTCTTTTACCGTTGGAGATATGGCAAATCCTTTTGTGTTAATTACTCTATTGCCCTTTGTAGTATCTATAGATAAAATTGCATCTAATTCCACATCCACTTCTTCCTTATTTACAGTAGCCATATCTACTGGCGATCCCATAAAAGGTACTGGGTCATGGGGTTGTGTTGGTGCATCTGGACATATATGAGTAGAGATGACCACATCTCCAGGAAGATAGTCTCCTTTTCTTTGCATATCCAAAATCTTAGCAGCCACCGCTAATGCTACAACTGCTCCATCTGCATCGGATACCATTCCTATTATCTCTGGTCTTGCTCCTATTCCTCCAAGTCTACCTAGTATACCTATTGTCGGCGCATCCATCCCTTTGGATTTTCCTCTAGTCCCAGGTATTCTTATTCTAATAAAGTCGGTACTTCCCTTTTCTCCCTCTATGGTCTTTACTTCTATATCTTCACCACCATAGGACTCCATATATTTTTTGATTTCATTTCCATTGGCATCGGCCTTGTCTATATATTCATATACTTCCAGTATTTGTTTTAGTAACATGATATCAGCCTCCTCTATAGTACGTATTTTAATATTTCCCTACTCACCACTGGTTCAATCTCCTTTAGCAATTCCTCATCATACATGGCACTTCCTAATTTGATATTTTCTTTATTAGTTGCTATTACAACTACATTTTGTCCTTTTTTAATCTCTGCTGTAGTCAAAGGTAACCCAGTGTCTTTATCAAAAGTCATTATCAAATCTGGAAATGTTCCTATTCTATCTTTACCTTTTTCAAGGGTCATATATTCATTCCAAAAGGTTAATTCATAGTCATTTATCTTAACCTTGCCCACATCGAATCCACCCTTGGTGACTAGGTCTAAGTCCATTACCTGTCCCTCAGTTACTATATCTCCCTTTAAAGTTACCACCACATTTGTAATGGCATCCTTTGGGGATGTTTCAAATCCTCTATAGAAGCTTTCTCCAACCTCTATTGCATGGGATATCCCATATAAAGCTCCATTCTCTCTAACATACTTAGCAGTAACAGGATTTCTTGCAACTGCAACTAAACCTCCAGCCTGTACGGCTGACTGACGGACTAGTGCAGATACCTTTGTTATATTTCCTTTAAAAAAGGCCTCCATATAATTGCCCAATTCTGGATTTCCTCCAGCTATGGCTTGAACCGATACATAGTCAGGAATATTATGCAGTCCCATACTTCCCATGGTTCCTGTAGGATGAGCCCTTCCATTACAAGGTGCATCTATTAAAGGTATGTTCAAAACGGCAGATTGTATCCAACCATTTACAGTAGCAGCTCCACCATTTTCATTGGTTATGATTCCTCCTACCTTTAATCCTGTATTTTCCTGAAGAATTTCTATGGTTCGTACATAATCTTTCGGCTTTACATACTTATCTACTGCAGCAGGTGCTCCTACAGCAGATGCTGTAATGATGAGCATATCATCTTCTACATCTTCAATATCTACTAATTCCAATTCACCATATTCTAAGGCTACATTTCCGGAGGATAGTCCCCATTCACTGGAACCTCCCCCACCGCCTCCAAGTATGGTGCCGCCCATTAGAGCATATTTCATCAATTGTTCATCCAATCTTTTTCCTTTTATCACTACTTCACCCCATTTATACATTCATAATATGCAATTAAGCCTTCCGCTATTACTGGATCAATGACTGGTATTTGGCAAATTTGTTCAAGTTCCTTTGCTATACCTATTGTAGACATGCCTGTGCAAGCTAAAGAAATGACTTGAGCACCTTGATCCTTTAAAGTCATTGCCTTTTCTATAACCTTCTTTCTTCCCAATTCATTCTGAAGGTCAAGGGTTGATGTTACTCCATCAACATTGCAAGTTCCTACTATATTATCTCCTAATATTCTATTGTAAGCTTCTGGTACCTCATCTGTAATTCCTAATACTCCAAATTTTGTGCCATATCTTAGAGATAGTAGAGCTGTACTCTCTCCAGCACCAACAATAGGAATGGCTAGTTGTTCTCTTAACTCCTTGACTGCCGGATCACCTGCACAGCTTATAATCAAAGCATCTATATCTTTCCATTCTTTTGCTAACTCTATTATTTTAGGCACAGCTATATCTTCTGTTCTTTGATCATGAATTCCCTTATCTTGATCCTGTATACATTTTGAAACCACATTTAACTGTGGAAACTTTTTTTCAATTATAGTTCCATGGAGATTTAGTATTTCTGGTTCTTTAATAGTTACCACTCTTATTAAACCAACATTATATGCATTATCCATATCCAATCTCCCCCCATTTAAATGATATTAAAACATAGCTTGGAATAAAGCACTGAAGAAACCATATAGGCCATCTCCCGCTATCAATCCTGCGTCCCTTATTTCCATAAACTCTGTACCAAAGATCAATCTAACCACAACTGCTGCTAAAACACCAATTCCATATATAGGGTTATTGATTAAAAGTCCTGTTGCAAACAACACCCCTATAGTTCTGGAGGGACCACCGATCAATTGTATTATAGCTCCAGGTATGGCCCATATTAATAAGGTCTTTAATAGCTGGGCATCCGCTGATGAAGATACAGTAGTGGCAAATACCCTACTAATTGGAGGCATTAAATCGGCTTCAAAATATAAATTCATAGATAATAAAACTACTATGATGCCAATTACTCCACCAATAATCTCCATATAAACCTGTTGCTTTCTTCCATATAGCTCCAATTCTTCATCCTTACCTTCTCCCCTTAGAATCCATCCTGATTTTAAATCATAACCCATATCGGCAAAGCAAGGCCCTACTGAGCTAACATAACCTGTTAGTAAAGCTAGAGGAATCATAGGAAAACCAAAGAACATTCCTATGGTCATAAATATTGTGGTAATTGCAAATGCTGGGAACCATCCTGAATGCATAGCAGCCATACCTACCAACAACATGGAGGCTGTAGCAGAAAAAGCTGCCCAAAGAACCCAAGCTATTAACTTTCCAAATCCTAAGTCTGTAATTATACCTGATGCAACAGCCAATATCAGTGCTCCAATTATATAGAATACAAACCCTCTACCAATTGCTTCTTTAGCTTTGTCATCAGATTGGGTTGCTTGATCCTTTGTTGTTTCTTTAGACTTACTACCTTTAAAGATAATTCGTAGAGATTGAATAAGTGCCATTAAACCAGCACCAATCATAATTCCATGGGGTATGTAAGTATCCCCTAGATTTAAACCATTGAATATTACATGAGAATATCCTCTTATCAACAATCCTACTCCTAAAGCTACCATAGAGAATATATTTGCAATAAATACTATCCCTATACCAGCAGCAGGTAAACTAAAATAACTACCAATAGCACCTAGTGCAATACCTTGCAATAGTCTCTTCCCTTTCTCTCCACCTTCATCTCCAGCCTGAATTGCTTGAGCTGTAGCTACGCCAGGTGGCCATGCTCCTTCAGCTGGAAAGATACTAGTTCCAAATATCTTCCCTACAATTATTATTGAAATAACAAGTCCAATAATTGAACCGATTGCCATAGGTATAATATATCCTGGCTCTCCTAGTACATAAAAAATTGCAAAAGCAAGAAATCCACAGTTTGCCGCAGAAAAACCTGCCCCCGAAACCGCTGTTTGCAATAAGTTTTGCCTTTCTAAAGATCTAAACTTTAAAAATGATTGAATTGGAATTCTAGCTATTATCATTGCAACTATTGCCCCTATAAGGGATGTATTAGGGGTTATTCCTACCTTCCCAATTATTTGCATACATATTATTGCTGATAATATAGAAAGAACTATGCCTAATAATAATGTAGAAGTTTCAAAAGCACTAATCCTTTCTTGAGACATATTCTTTGAATCTTTTTGATTAAAATCTTTCTTCATCCTTTATTACCTCCTCTTGTCCATATGAATATTATGAATATTATAACTATTGTGCAAGTACATGGACATTATCATGTCCATGTCTAGCTTAATTCCTTTTATTTAATCCCATTTTTATTAGGTTTTCAAGTTTTATTTTGATTTGTAATGCAATCTCTCTTCTTTCAAGTTTCATATTTAAATAAAGAACCAAGCAATAATTATATTTTTTCTAACTTAGTCCTTATCTTCTCAATCCCCATATCATCTAAAAAATTGGTCCCCATTACACCTACAATAATTAATATAGAGCCTATAACATGGTAGAAAAAGATCTCTTCCTTCAAAAATACAACCCCAGCTATAATAGAGATAACTGTTCTTAGGTTGCCAAATACACTCATCTTTGATGCTTCCATTTTAGATAGAACATAATTATTAAGAAGGGATGTGAATAGTGATGCCATTACACCTAAATATACTATTGCTATAATAAAACTAAATTCAGTGGAAAGAGAAAAAAAGTTTCTCATACTACCGCTCATTAGGTTCTTTATAATAGCAATGATGCCAAAGCATATAAATCCAACAATGTTCATTATATAGCTGAGTTCTATACTGCTAAAATCTTTAGTTAGAACCCTAGCCATTATATTATATGCAGAAAAAGATAATGCACCAAAAAGCAATAGTATGATTCCTTTTAAACTAGCAGAATCAAAAGAAGAATCTGTCATAATTACAATATATATAACACCAGCAACAGATAATATTGTAAATAGTTTTTGATATATATTTGTTTGTTCTTTTAAAAGCAATGTAGCCAATATTAAAATAAATATAGGTGATGATGCCTGTATTATTGCTGCTTCAGTGGATGATGCATATCTAAGTCCAAAAGTTTGGAATCCAAAATACAATAATGGCTGAAATAAAGCTAAAGGAATGATTCTTTTTATTTCCTCCTTTCCATAATTTAAGCTTATTTTTTTAAATAGTACCGGTATTAAAATTGCTATAAAGGATGCTGTAAAACGATAAGCTAATATATCTATAGGATCTGCATACCTTAAAGCTATTTTGGTAAATAAAAATGAGAATCCTATAATTAATGCATATAATGTAGCCAAAAAATAGACTCTTTTATTTTTTTCCATAGTTACCTCCCTAAAAAATAAGACAGGAGAACCATCCTCCTGCCTTGTTTTAAACAATAATGTTATTGTTTCTAAAGTCATACCATACTTTTTCAAACCAACTTTCAGTTTTAGGAATTGCTTTTACAGATCTCCAGCTGCATTCAGTTTTGCCATCTCTGTATTCAATTTCTTGAACTCGATTACTTAAATTGCCATCATCTAAGGNAAACTTTAGTTTCCCCCCAAAAGCCGCTACATCTATTTCTCCATTTTCTTCTACTATTAAATATGACCCCCTACTTTTACCACCATTTTCTATATAATCCTTAATGGCTGAAAGATATACAAATTGTGTTATAAAAATATCTCTATTTTGAAAAGCAAAAGGAAGCTCGTATATAGATTTTAACTTATGAGTATTTTGTATATTTCCAATGGTATTTTTTAACTCTACAATGGTATCTGAGATCTTTTCCAAGTCCCTTATAATTCCTCCATTTTGGGACATAAGATGGCACATTTTATTCCTAAGTTAAGAATAAACTATTTTTATTCCATATATCCACCCTTCATAGGTGATGTGGCTAATTTAGTATAAATTCCAAGAGCACCCTTTGTATATCTTGGCTTTGGCTTCACCCAAGCTTCTCTCCTTTTATTTAAGATTTGTTCAATTTCTACTTTAGTCATTTCTTTACCATTAACACCTATAATATTTATTTTTCTATTTGGAATATCTAATTGTATTATATCCCCATCTTCCACTAAGGCGATGGGTCCGCCTTCGCTAGCTTCAGGTGAAACATGTCCTATAGCAGGCCCTCTAGTAGCTCCTGAAAATCTACCATCAGTAATTAATGCTATATTAGAAGCTAACTCTATATCAGAAGCAATTGCCTCTGTAGTATAGAACATCTCTGGCATTCCTGATCCTTTTGGTCCTTCATATCTAATAATAACAGCTTCTTTTGGTTTTATATTTTTATTTAAGATTGCTTTTAATGCTTCTTCCTCACTATCAAAAGGTCGTGCTATTAACTTTGCCTGTTGCATATTTGGATCAATGGCAGAATGTTTAACTACAGCTCCTTCTGGTGCTAAATTTCCCTTTAAAATAGCTATTGCACCTTGTGCATTTATAGGATTTTGAATTGTTTTTAGAACATCTTCTTTCTTTATACCTTTTTGTTCTAAATATTTATAACATCCCTCATAATAACCATTATTTTTTAAATCTTCTAAATTCTCTTCTAAAGTTTTACCTGTAACGGTTAAAACATCAAGATGTAAATAATCTTTAATTTCCTCCATAACAGCTGGAACACCTCCTGCATACCAAAAGTACTCTCCAGGATAAAAACCACTAGGACGAATATTTAATATATAAGGAATTTTTCTA
>JGI24708J26588_10001251_pt1 | contig 20105 bp, 15 predicted proteins | sample BioPla1DNA2_FD_26588 | JGI IMG/M metagenome (IMG submission 26588) | reverse complement strand
GAGTTTCGGGATTTTAGTAAGTTGTACGGTTTGCCGAGGCTTTTGGAAGACCGGGCCTAGACCTTTTTGGTTACTTTTTGGGGCAATGCTAAAAAGTAACAACCCCTTCGCATACTGAAAATATTACCGGAAAGAATACTACACTGGGGTACCTCTTCTACAGGAAGGCATAGTCCTTATGTCGAAGTATTTTAAAGCATTTTTTTAGGTTGGAGGAAGTATGAAAACCAAGGCGATAGTAATTGTAACTCTAATTATCATAGCTCTCACTGTCGTCTCGGCATGGCAGAATAGAAGCCAAGACGTTCTGGCAGGAGTCCGCGATATTGCGGCTGCTGAAATTGCTGCTGCAACCGGTGCTGCAGTGCAGTTTGGCGATATTGAGGTAGTTTCTCTAACTAGACTACTTATACATAATGTTTATGTTTACGATAAAGAGGCTAAGCTGGTAGGGAGCAGTCCTAAGATAACTGTCAGCTATAGCCCGCTTAGTCTGTTTCTTGGCAATAAGGCCGATATGATAAGATCGCTGGAAGTTGATAAGCCTCAGCTTAAACTTACTCAAAAGGTTAGCGGACGTTGGAACTTTGAAGATTTAATTTCAGAGAGCCAGACCACCCCCGCAGAATTTTCCGGTAAGGTGATTTTGAAAGACGGTCAGGCTGAGATTGTTTCAACGGCGGGACAGTGGACTCTAACCTCCGTAAACGGTAGTTTAGATTTTTCTAACCAGCTGTCGACCGGAATCAATATTTCAGCACAATACAATGATACCCCATTGGCGGTTTTGGGCTCGCTTAATACCGACGGCGATGGCGTCTTCAGCGTTAAAGCCCGCCAATTAGCCCTGGCTGACTTAAAACCGTTGCTGCCGAGTCAAAGTAGTATTCAGCTATTGGACGGTCTTGCAACAACCGTTGACGCAACCATTAAGAAAAAGAGCGGTGAGATTACTGTTGCCGGTCAGACTGAGTTCAGCAATGTTGCCGCTGAGATTGACAGTGTGCCGGTGCACGAGGCAAGCGGCCATGTGTCTTTTACCAATGAAAAACTATATATATTTGCCAAAGCCAAGGTCTGGGAGCAGCCAGTAGCAGTGAGAGGCAAAATTGCGCTTAATACCGTTCAGCCGGTGCTCGACCTGGATGTATCTTCGGAAGGCTTTGATCCCAGTGTCGTTAAAGCTGATTTACCGGTCAGCGGTCTGGTCAAGTTCGATGCTGCGGTAACCGGAACAGCCGACGAAATTGAAGTAAGCGGCGATGTTCGGTTGCCGGAAGGTCAAATAAGCGGCGTTGCCCTAAAAAACATAGCAGCTCAAGTCCATTTAGCTCAGAATAACTTTACGATCAGTCAATTAAACGGCGGCTTGGCCGGTGGCCGAGTTTCGGGATCTGGAGTCCTAAATCTCAATGATAACCGTTATAATGTGAAAATTAACGCCCAAAATGTTGACAGTGCAACATTAGGCCAATACCTACCCGGTCTTCGCGGCCTTGTCGCTTTCGATGTAGCGGCATCCGGCGCCGGCTCAAACATAGAAGGCGCTTTAGTAAGCGGCACAGCAAGCATAACATCAGGAAGTTATCGGGGGATTGCCTTTGATAATGCTGCCGGAAGTTTTTATCTGGCCAACAATGTGCTGACAGTAGATTATGCCAATCTTGGTGTTAAAGATGGCATGGCTTCAGCCAGCGGGACGGTCAGCAAAGACAAGATTCAGCTAAATGTGCGCGGCTATAGAATTCCGCTTGAACTGCTTGGCGCTAACAACAGCAATCTGAAAATTGCCGGCATGGCCGACTTTTCCGGCACTATAAATGGCACAATAGCTCAGCCGGCTGCAATAATTAACTTTACAGCCGTTAACGGGCAGGCTCTCTATCAACCATTCGCCCATGCCCAGGGCCAGGCGATAATAACGCCATCATTTGTTACTCTGACGGAAATCGTCCTGACTGATGGGCCAACTACTCATAGGGCTTCGGGTACTATTGGCCTTGACCGCGCTCAGCAGTTGAACTTGAAGATTAGCTCGCGCCAAGCTCGGGCCGAGAATATTGTTAAGCTAATAGCGCCCGGTGAAAAACTGACCGGTAACGTTGATAATGACATAATAATAACCGGTCCGCTCAGTAACTTTAACGCCGAAGGGAAGCTTAAGCTGACTGAAGGAAGTTTCCGCGGCCAGCTCATTGCCAGTGCCCAGGGATCTTACCGGCGTGAAAATGGTTTAACAAGTATCAGCGATCTTCTAATAAAATCCTTAAACACTGAGGTTATAATAGCAGGTGTGGTCAAACAGGACCAGGAACTTGACTTGGCTATCACAGCTCGCAACCTTGATATTAGCAGATTCCAGTCTAATCTGCCGCATCCCGTTACCGGCATGGCCAGTTTCGGCGGTCACCTGACTGGGACACCTCAGCAGCCGCGATTTAGCGGTCAATTAACTGCCGCCAGCTTAACATACAAAAATCTTGCGATAACCAACGTTAACGGTGATATTAGGGTTATTGACAATGATATTGAGATTCCCTGTTTTAAATTCGAACAAGGGGGCGGCATTTATAACTTCACTGGTGGACTGGATTTAGCTTCAGGTATAGTTTATGGCGGACTGGATGTTGAAAAAGGTGATTTGGCCGCCCTCTTCAGCCTGCTTGGCTTGCCCGCTAAGGAAGTAAGCGGCCAAATGAACGGTCATATCCAGTTAAGCGGAACAATGGACAGACCAAATCTTTGGCTTACTGGCGGAGTAACAAATGGTAAGATAAAGAACTATCAGCTTGATACTATCGATATTGACGCCGCGCTGGATAACGAGGTAGTAACCGTTAATAAATTCTTTGCCAAACAGGGCAATGGCGTGCTAGCGGTGCGCGGCAGTGCTGATTTAAACGGGCCGCTCAACTTTGAAGCCGGCGGCCGTGATATTGATGCCGGACTGCTGACGGCGCTCTTTGCCGTTGATGTTAATGTAAAAGGCATGCTCAATTTCGCGGCGCAGGTTACCGGAACGGCTCTAAATCCCCGGGCCGACATTTCCCTTGAAATTTCTGGCGGCGGGGTTGGCTCCTCAACCTTTGATTCGCTCTATGGACTGCTTATATTGCAGGATAATAGCATCAACATCAATCAGCTGTTTGTCACTAAAGGACCGAACCGGGCCAGCGCCTACGGTGTCATTCCGGTAGCGGCGCTGAGCAGTGAAGGCCGCCGCCAGGCAACAACCGCTGACCAAATGGATGTCAGAATGCGATTAGACCAGGCCGATCTTAGTATTCTGCCGCTTTTAACCAAGGAAGTAGACTGGGCCGTCGGCAAGACGCAGGGTGAACTTACTATTGCAGGGACAATAACTCAGCCTTATCTTACCGGCAGCATTAACGTAATGAATGGAACGGTTAAGCTGCATGAGTTGAAGGATCCAATCCAGAAAGTGGACCTTGATATTCAATTTAAAGGTGATAAAATAATTTTAAAAACATTTTCAGGGCGTATGGGGTCGGGCTCCTACCAGATGACAGGCAGTACTGCACTTCTGGGCCTTGATTTTACCGACTATAATTTTCAACTTAATTTGGATAAAATTGGTGTAGATAGTAAATACTTCAAAGGACCTTTAAGCGGTAATCTCGAATTAACCAGTAAACGGGGCCGTCCCCTGCTGGCCGGGACACTGCTGTTTGAACATGATACTATTGATATTCCATTTGTGACCGACTTTACTGAGTCTGACCTTAATGTCGGACTGGATATTGAACTTATTGCCGGCGATAAAGTCCGGCTGTACAATCCGTATATGTACGATATCTGGGCTGAGGGCCGGGTTAAGTTTGCCGGCAGTACCAAGCGGCCTGACCCCTCAGGGAAATTTACCGCCATCAGGGGAACAGTTAGCTATCTTAGAACGCAATTTAAAGTAAAAGAAGGCAGCGCCGACTTTAACCAGTTCGGAACGTTCGAACCGGTGCTGCGGCTGTCAGCTAGCACCAAGCTGCACAACACGACCGTCGATCTGGATATTTTTGGTCCAGTATCAGCAATGGACTTGCGGCTTACCTCTGAGCCGGCGATGAATCAGCAAGAGATTATGTCATTATTGACGCTGCGCAGCCGATATTTTGAAAGGCAGAATAGCGGCAGCGGGGCAAGCGGCAGCGGCTTTGGCCGAGATGAGCTTGTCGGCCTGCTGGACGCCGGTCTGCAGATGCGCTTTGTTAGTGAGGTTGAAGCAGCTTTCCGCGATGCGTTTGGCCTTGATGATTTTAGAGTAGTACGTGATACGCTGTGGAACGACAGACATAATACAGCCGAAGACGAAAAGGAATCTGAAATTGGCCGTGAGGTCTACAATCTCGAAATGGGCAAGTATGTTACTGACCGCCTGATGCTCAACTATACCCAAGGACTTGACAACGAGCATCACAGTTTTGGTTTCCGTTATGACTTGGATCGGAGAATAAGCCTTACCGGGTCAGTCAACGATGAAGATGACAGACGGATCGGTATCGAGACTAGGTTTAGATTTTAAATGTGGAAAGTCTATCTAGATTGTCATTGCGAGTCGCGCCAGCGACGCGGCAATCTCGGTATTGAACCAAGTTCCCGATTAGAAGAGGGTGATTCAAATGCTTTTCAAGCAGTATCTTACTGAATTAAATAAAATCAAGCTGCTTTCACCGGCAGAGGAAGAGGAGCTTTGGCTTGGGTTTAAAGCCAAGGGAGATCTGGACAGCCGGCGGCGGATTATCGAGAGCTATCAGCCGCTTGTCTTCAAGGCGGCTATGAGCTGGAAGACGGATGAGCCCACGCTGATGGACATCATTCAGGAAGGTACTGTCGGTCTCATTGAGGCTGTTGAAAATTATGACCATACCCGCGGCGTGGCGTTCAGCCTGTATGCTTTTCACCGGATTCGCGGACGTATGCTCAACTTTATGCAGCAGGAAGGCAAGGCTGATTTAGCTTATATTGACAGCCCGCTGGATAACGAGCATTCAGTAACCCTGGCCGACTGTCTGATTGACACTAAGGCTGAAGTTGCTCGCCAGGCAGAACAGAATGTGCTGGTCGAAAAGCTAAAAGACGCTCTTGGGCGGCTGCCGGCTAAGGAGCAAATGGTGCTTAACGGTGTTTATCTTGAAGACCGCGAGCCTAAGCAACTTGCTGAGACGCTTGATTTAAGCATATCCCATATTTACCGTCTGCAGAAACAAGGCATCCGCCGCATTCGCGGTATGATGTCCAAGTTTATGCAGCACTGGTAATCAACGGGCTAACGCCCTCGCGATGTCATGACTGCTGCTGAGTCGTTACTGTCATTGCGAACGAAGCGCAGCGGAGTATGGCAATCTCATTGCTTTTACGTTTAGAGAGAAACGGCGAAGTTTTTCAACAGCCGTTATAGAGGTTTTTAGTAATAAACAGCGAAAACAAGTCAAAACACTTAGTAATATTGATATATTACTATATAATAATCTAAATTCCCGATTTTTTGCCCCTTAGGAGATGCCCATAATCTGGCCTCTTCCCTTGATTATATATTGTGGTCTATAATGGGGGTGGTGAATATGGCGGACTTTAAAGACAATATGTATCGGCGTTTGCGTTCAGCCAGGCAATGGCTTAAGCGGGCTGAAGAATCGTTCGATAAAGACCGTGATGTTCGCGCCGAGCTTGATTTAATGCTGGCCCAGGCTGAGCTTCAGCACGCCAAAGAGGCTAATCGTACCCGCCACTGGCGATATAAGTACTCGCTGCTGACGCAGGGTACGGCCGCTATAATGGCGATGGTGATAGCTGTCGCTGGTTTTGGCGGCACCTATTGGTGGTTTAACCAGCATCGAACAAGTAATTTTCAGGCTCCCGCTGCCGTAAGTGAATCATTGCAAAGCCCGCAGCAGCCTGCGGCTGTTAGTAGTTTGCCTGAGCAGCCTAAAGTTCAGCAATCAACGTCAGCAGTTACAGTTAAAACTGTTTCGGCACCAACCACACTGAAATCAGAGCAACCGCAAAAATTGACTGGAGCAGAAAGCCGCGTCAAGGGTGACGATGGAACGTATCAGGCAGAACAAGAGGTGGTACTGCCACCGGATGAACTGCAGAAACTGGTACGGGCCGCTGGGAAATCACTGCGTGGTCAATAATTTAATAAGGAGGTAATACATGAGAAGAACGAGACGCTATGGGCAAATTTTATTTGCAGCTATCATTAGTCTCAGCATTATCCTTACAGCTGCCGCCCCGGCGTTCGCCACCGACCTTACCGGTAAGACGGTTACAGCAGTAGAAGTAACCGGCAACTCAGCGGTCGACAAAGCCGCAATCACCAAGGCTATCCAAATTAAGCCTGGTGAAGCGTTAACGCCGGACAAGGTTAAGCAGGATATGCAGTCTATTTATGATCTTGGCTATTTCTTCGACGTTGTTGCTAACTTTACCGAAGTTCCGGAAGGCGTCAAAGTTGTTTACACTGTTATGGAAAACCCTGTTGTAAATGACATTGTTATTAAGGGTAATACCAAAGTTACAACGGACAAGCTTAAGGATTTGCTCAAAGTTACTAAAGGCAAAATCTTAAATACCAAGCAGCTCAACGAAAATGCCCGGGCTATTGAACAGCACTATCATGACGAAGGCTATATTTTGGCCAAGGTCAGCGATGTTTCAATGAACGGCGGCGTATTAACAATCACCATCAATGAAGGCAAGTTGGAAGGCATTGCCATCAAGGGTAACGAAAAGACCAAGAGCTATGTAATTACCCGTGAAATGAAGCTCAAACCGGGCGAACCCTTTAATGTCAAGGATGCCCGCCGCAGTATGCAAAAGGTGTACAACCTTGGTTATTTTGAGGATGTAAACATGAAGCTCAACCCTGGTAAAGAACCTAATGCCATCGTGCTTGAAACCAGCGTTGTTGAGCAAAAAACCGGGATGTTTTCAATTGGGGGCGGTTACAGCAAGAGTGATGGTCTAATCGGTATCATCGAACTTGGCGATAACAACTTCCGTGGCACCGGCGACAAAGTTAAGCTTCACTGGGAGTTTGGCGGCGAGGCTAGCAATCGTAACTATGAAATCGCTTATACTAAGCCATGGCTGGACTCTAAACAAACCTCTTTAGGCTTCACCTTCTATGATATGACTAATGAGTACACCGACTATAAAGAAGGCGGAGACGAAAAGTCGACCTATGACAAAAATCGTAAGGGCTGGGATATAACCATTGGCCGTCCGCATGGTGAATTCATTCAGAATTATATCACCTTCAAACATCGTAACGATGAATATGTCGAACATGTTGAAGGTCCGGAGAATTATACTGAAATTCCGGGATATCTGGATGAAAACTTCGGTTTGACTAATAGCGTAACGTTGATGCGGGTATTTGATTCACGTGACAATGTCTTTAGTCCGACAGAAGGCCATCGTTTCTCACTGGCAGCTGAATTTGCCGGCAAGGCCTTTGGCGGTGACTTTGACTTTAACAAGTACACGGCAGAGAGTCGTAACTATTTCAAGGTAGGCCGATCTCAAGTAGTAGCCCTTAGGGCCACGATGGGTTACGCTGATGGGCATATGCCATACAGCGGCAAATTCTCGGTCGGCGGCTCAGATACTTTGCGCGGCTATGAAGACGAACAGTTCAAAGGTGACAAAATGCTAGCGGCCAGCGTCGAATATCGTTTCCCGGTTGCCAACAAGATTCAAGGCGTAGTATTCAGCGATATTGGTAAGGCTTGGGATGGCGAGCATTATAAACTCAATGATCTCGAAGCAAGTGTCGGTGTGGGTATGCGTGTAACAACACCGATCGGACCGATCCGTATTGACTATGCGCAAGGTTCTGATGGCGGCAAGACCCACTTTAGCTTTGGCGGCCAGTTCTAAAACAGATCGAGAGCCAGGTCCTTCGACCTGGCTCTTATTCAAATTACTTACTTAGGAGGTGCGGGACATAAACTGTAAGCCTTTTTCTATTCTAGTGGTCGTAACTATTTCCCTGGCGCTGCTTTTTTTGCCCGGAGGAGCGAGCGCAGCCGGCGATACCATCAATAAGATTAATGTCAAAGTGACTACAGTGGACGGCGCTCAGCCGCCGCCTGACCGCATCGCCAAACGGATGGCAGCCAGCGTTAACACGGTCGGCGAACATGTACTGATCGGGCGCAAACCTGCCGATGTTGCCGCTAGCCTAGGCTCATATGAACGAATTGTCAAAGAGGTCTTTGACCGAATTCTCGTCGGTTATACTGTTGAAACCGTTGTAATTAAACCTGGTGTAGAAACTGATGTTGTTCTGGAATTATCCCCCTGGGGTGAAGTTGTCCGCGAAGTTGACCTTGAGATTGACTATGGCAATATCTCACCGGAATTAATTCCGCTGCTCACAAGCGATATGGGTGATGTCGAAGAACGGGTGAGCAATGTCCTAATTGGCTTGCCGATAGACGCTGTTGATTGGGCGAGCGGGGTATCCAAAACGGTAATTCAGGAAATCCTGGCCGAACAGCTCCCAGAATTTCGGACCAACTTTGATATCGAATCAGGAACGCGGACGATAGTAAAAGTTTCGTTAGTACCAACCGGCGCAACTATTCACGACGTACGAGTTAACTTACTGTCGCACACAATACCGAATGTACTGCTGTCCGGCATCGAAACGATATTTGACGATGAGGCGAAAAGATTAAGAGGCCTGCCGGTAGCTTTTGTAGAACGGCATCGCAGCTATTTCACCGAAAAGTTTCAGGCAGCCGCCAGCCAGCATCATATGGCGCGAAATTACGGCTTGACGCTGACATCCTCTATAACGCCGGGAACTGACACAATAATTAATGTTAAGGCCGAAACCGACAAATATAATATCTGGTTGGAAGGCTATCTCGATGTCGGGCGCAACGAGAATGACAATGACAATACCTCGGCCCGCCTGCATGCCGGAAAGTTTTTCAGCAGCCGTGATGAGGTTTATCTGGAAGTTGACTTTTTCCCAAGCTCTGTATCTTGGGATTTTATACCCGGCTGGTCCCACCGGATCGGCAATGATACCTTTGCCGGAGTCAAATATAACTCATCTGACAATGAGGCGATATTAACATTAAACCAAGTTATTGATCCCCGTTGGTCGTTACGGGCTGAACGACGGACTGATGCCGGACTAAATGAGGTTGGCCTGAGGTATCGGCTGCATGACCACCTCAGCACCGAATATGTCTTGAGTGATGAGGAATCATGGCTGCGACTTATCGGTCATCTTTAGTAGATACCATTAGGAAAATGTTGAATATAACGGCATTTGTTGGTATAATTAAATGGGAAATTTTTATGCCAGATGGCAGAGAAGAGGGGTTTAAGAATTGTTAAAATTCGGGAAGAAACAAATCAAATTGGTTTCGCTTACAGTTGCAGTCTTATTTGTTCTGGGAATTGTCGGTCTGGCTGTATCACAAACAGGCACAAGTTATGCGGCCAATGCAGCAAGCTCTTCTAAAATCGGGGTGGTTGACTTCCAAATGCTCGTTTACCAGCATCCTGATATGAAAAAAGCTGAAGAAACTATGCAGGCTGAAGTAAAAGCTGCGCAGGAGGACTTTGCAACAAAGTCAGCCGGCATGAATGACAAAGAAAAGCAAGACTATTATATGCAAATTCAACAACGTCTTAACCTTAAACAGCAGGAACTCAGGGGACCGATTTTTGATAAAATCAATGCTGCCATTAAGTCTGTAGCCGATGCGCGAGGCTTAGCGGTAGTGCTTGATAAAAACGATGTTGTCTATGGCGGTCAAAATATTACTGACGAAGTATTAAAGAGAATGGGCAAATAAGCTGAATAATAACTGAATCAGGCATACAATATAGCCGAGCCGGTATGACCCCAGCTCGGCTCTTTATTAGAAATCATGGTGCAGGGCACCTAGAATATGAGATTGCCGCGCTGCGCTCGCAATGACTCCTCCAAGCTTGTTAGTTGTCATAGTGAAGATTTGCAGTCGACAAGGCTATCCAGATTTATAGAAAGCGGGTGATTTGGTGTTCAAGCATAAGTATATGTTGCGGTTTCTGCTATTAATCGTTTCCGTTGCAGCCTTTACCACCGGCTGTTCACTTGGGAAGACCAACGACACCAAACCCCCTGCGTCCCAGGTTGGGATAATCGATATGAATCAAGCTATTAAAGCCCATCCAAGATATGGCGAAGCGGCAAAGCTTGAACAGCAGTATAATACACTGGCGGCCCAAGTCCAAGCCAGTCGGCCCGCCCCGCAAGTCAATACAGCCGGCCCTGATATGTCAAAGGTGATTGCCGGTATAAATGCTGCTCTGGAGCAAGAATTTAATGCTAAGATGACTGAGAAACAGGCTCAGCTCAGCGCTGGGTTCCAGGCTAAGGTTGAACAGCTGCGTAGTGATTTAACGGCAGAATTGCAGGCCTATGCCAAGGAACTGGATCAAACATATCAATCGCAAATTTTCAGCATTCAGCTTAAGCTAAAAACAGTTCACCTAAGCCAGGAAGAAATGACTTTGCTGCAAGATGAATTGGATAAGCTGCAAAAAGAACGAGCGGCAAAATTAGCGGCAAAAGAGCAGGAATTGTCGGCAAAAATGGATGAGCAAATGGCACCTGAAAAAGCTGCCATTGAGCAGCAGTTAGCGGCCTATGCCCAGCAGCTTCATGCCGAACTGGCGCAAAAGGGTGCTGCACAAGCATCAGAGATTGCCAACCGTAATCAGCAATCAGCGGCGAAGATTACGGCCCAGCCTGCCGGCAGTAGCGAGCAGCAGTTAGCCGCTAAACAGCGTGAAATTGAAATGCTAAAACAGCTGATTGTTGACGATATTCGCAGCAAAGCCGCAAAGGTTGCCGTTGAACAAGGGCTTGAGGCTGTACTGGCCAAGGTTCAGGTAAATGTCAATGCTGTAGATATTACCGGTGCGGTTATCAGTCAATTTTCAGCTAATAATATTCAGCTTAAATAACGATTATAATTAATTAATAGCTTGGGAATAGTAATTTACAACAGCAACAATCGATCAGATTGGAGGATTTGTAATGAAAAATACAGGTAAATTGGTTGTTTTATTATTGGTTGTCTTTGCGTTCAGCGTGCTAGTCAGCGGCTGCAGCGGTACCGGCGGACAGAATATCGGCGTTCTTGACGTAAACAAAGTAATGGCTGAAAGTCCTAAAGTCAAAGGCTTCCAGGAGCAGCTTAATGCTAAAGGTAAAGAACTAACCGATAACTTGGAAAAGGAAAAAGCCGGCTTAAGTGCTGAGGAATACCAAAAACGGCAAGAGGCGGCTTATAGTGAATTTGTTAAAATTAAACAAGACCTCGAAGGCCAAATCGATGCCAGTATTAAGCAAACCCTTGAGCAAGTTGCCCAAGAAAAAAAGTTAAGTGTAGTACTTTATAAGAACGGGGTTGCCCAAGGCGGTACTGATATAACCGACGAAGTTATCAAGAGAATGCAGTAGTCAGGGGGATTTCAAGTGAAAATGAGATTAAGTGATATCGCTGAACTTGTTAAAGGCTCGGTGATAGGCGACGGAAGTGTAGAAATTACGGGTGTATCCGGTATTGACTCCGCCGGCGAAAACGATATCACTTTTGCAGTGCCGCCCCATCTTGATCAGGCGGCATTGACCAAGGCTGCTGCTGTTATAGTTCCTGAAACAATTACTGAGTTTTCCAAACCGGCCATTCGGGTAGAAAACCCCCGGGTGGCCTTTACTAAGTTGTTGGAAATTTTCGCTCCGCAGGTACCCATCGTGCGGGGTGTACATAATCTGGCAGTCATGGGCGAAGGTGTCAAACTAGGCAAGAATGTCGCGATAATGGCGTTTGCCGTTATTGCCGACGATGCTGTTATCGGCGACAATACAATAATTTATCCGCATACTTATATCGGCCACAAAACGGTAATCGGCAGTGATAATATTATCTATCCTAATGTAACAATTCGGGAGAACTGCAAGATTGGTGATCGGGTTATAATCCATAGCGGAGCCGTTATCGGCAGTGACGGATTTGGGTTTGTAACAGAAAAAGGCCGGCATCACAAAGTACCGCAGGTCGGAAATGTCATTATTGAAGATGATGTTGAAATTGGTGCGAATGTTGGTATCGACCGGGCAACTACTAGCAGCACGGTCGTCAAACAGGGTACTAAAATTGATAATTTAGTGCATTTGGCTCATAATGTGGTACTTGGGGAAAATTGCTTGCTGGTAGCTCAGACCGGCATTGCCGGCAGCGTTAAAACCGGCCGTAATGTTACCTTTGCCGGACAATCGGGCAGTAACGGTCATATTACTATCGGTGACAATGTCACCTTCGCCGCCCGATCGGCGCCAATCAGTAACGTAGCTTCCGGGTCCTTTTTAGCCGGCTTCCCGGCTCGGCCGCATCGTGAATGGATTAAAGCCGAAGCCTCACTATATAAAGTGCCCGACCTTATTAAGAAGGTAAGAGAACTCGAAAAACGCTTAGCCGAGCTAGAAAGCGGCAAATAACAACAACCAGAAGATCGCCACGACGTGGCGATCTTCTTTTCTCTATCACGGGGACAGCTCTCTTGACACAACTCAAAATTCGTTTGTCTGTTATTACCTTCCCTTATTCGGCAGGAAAATGGCTGGTTTTGCGGAATAATACATAAATGTGCAAAATTTGTTGTAAAAGGGGATTTATTTGATGAAAAAATTACTGTATGTCGCTATATTTACTTTGTGTTTTGGAACAGTTACTGCTAACGCCGCGCCGTCAGTAAATGGCTCAACTGGTTTAATCAATACTCCATCAGCTGATGTTTTACAGGAGGGAGACTTCTCGCTTGGCTATTACCATTTAGAAGAAGGCGAGGTCGGCGTTTTTAACACCAACCTGACAGGACGTCTTGAACTTGGGGTTGCGGGCTTTCGCTATGACGGCGATCAAGATAATGACACAATGCTTAATGCTAAGTATGGTTTAATACCTGAAACAATTTTGACGCCGGGACTGGCAATCGGCATCGAGGATGCCACCGATAAAAAAGATCGTTCGCTGTACGCAGTCGCCAGCAAAGGACTGCCGCTCGGGTTTAGAGTGCATGTCGGTACAGGCAACGGACGATATGACGGCCTTTTTGCCGGGATTGAGAAACAAATCAGTCCCCTTGGAATGATAACCGGCAACAGCGTTTTCCCGGCCACTAGCCTAATTGCTGAATATGACGGAGAAGATATGAATTACGGTGCTCGTATATCGGTAGTGCCGGGTCTAAAGGTCGATGCCGGATGGCGCAATCACGAGACATATTTCGGGTTCAGTTTCACAAAATAGTTGGAGGCCATTATGGTTTACTCATTAGTTAAAGTATTCAGCTTTATAGTGTCGACGCTGCCATCTCCTGTTCGTCGGATGCTTGGTAACCTGGTAGGAGAAATTTGTTGGCCGCTTGTACCGGAGAAACGCAAACGGTTGGCGATTGATAATATAAAGCAGGGCTTTGCTATCAGCGAAAGTCAGGCCAAAATTATCGCTAAGCAAAGTACCACCAGATTTGGCCGTATGTTTATGGAAGTGCTGGCATTTCCGCGAATCAATAAAAATAATATTGCTAAACATGTTCACATGGAGGGTGCCGAGCATTTAACCGAAGCTCTTGCTCAAGGCCGGGGGGTAGTGTTGGCAACTGCCCATAGCGGCAACTGGGAGCTGCTGGGTGCGGCGCTGGCCATGAATGGCTTTCCGCTTGCTGCAGTTGTTCAAAAGCAAACTAATGCCGCCATGGATCGGTTTATTAACGAATACCGCAGACTGGTCGGCATGCATATAACCTATAAATCAAGCGCACTTGAAATGGCCAGGCTATTAGGGCAAGGCAAAGTTATTGGAATTTTGATGGATCAAGATGCTCATTCCGGCGGAGTATTTGTTGATTTTTTCGGTCGCCCGGCATCGACACCGCAGGGCTCGGCTGTATTAGCCAGAATGAAGGATTCGCCGATTGTTCCGGCGTTCATTACCGAAAATAGTGACGGCACTCACACCGCGATAATTCACCCATATATTATGCCGGAAAAAACTAAAGATAAAGCTCAAGATGTACAAGCCACCACTGCTAAAATCACCAAAATTATCGAACAGCATGTCCGCCAGCACCCTACAGAATGGTTCTGGCTACATAACCGCTGGAAAACCAAGCCGCCGCAAAAATAAAATAAGCTAAAAATCTGAGATCGCCATGTCGCTGCCGCTCCTCGCGATGACACTAATCTTTGTCATCGTTGTGAGCCTAAGCGGACTGTGGCGATTTTTGTTTTGATATATATTTATTACATCAAAATCATTGCCAATCTCACTGTACCCCGGTTATTGGCCCTTTCTGGAAAAAGCCGTTCCGTAGGATGGAAAACCGTCACTGTTGGAGTAATGACATGTTGCAAAACATATCAAAAAGATATATAATATTCTCCATCATGCGTATATACTTTTATGCATAAAACTGATATAATATATCCTTGATGGAAAGAGGTGAGACAAGATGACTAGTTTTATGCAGAAGTCTAAGAATTTCTTTGCCAGAAGTATTTTAAAAGACACTTTCAATCGCGATATTTTGACCCTTCTTATTGTTAGTATTGTAATTGGCTCATTGTTAGCCAGCGCTTTGTCGATGTCAGCTAATGCGTATTTTTCCAGTACGCTGAACAGTCTGGTCGGCGATTATGGTGAATATGATTTAGTTCTGCAAGTGCGGGAAGGTATGAGGGATGATGCATCAGCGCAGATCCAAAAGATCATTGATGATGTATTTCCAGGCTCGCGAATGCAGATTGGACCGACTGTAACCGGTAAAACCAACATTTTTGTTGCTCTGCCGTCAGAATATAAAAGTAAAAAGGTTTATGAAGAACTTGATAAAACATTCGGCGGTATCCCCGGCGGGGCGAGCGTCGGTGTTATGACCGAGCCGCGCCTAAACATCCGTGGTGTGCCTGACGGAGCTAAAAATATGCTGATAGACAAAATCATGGAAATCGATGATGTCAGCTTTGCTTTTCGTGACGGTGGTTCGATTGGTGTCGTTTTGACATCGGTAGAAAAGACAGCAGCGGTCAATAAGGAAGTTGAGGAGCTGCTTAAGCAGTACCAGCTTATCGAAATAAGCTTCCCGGTCGGCAGTGAGCCGTCCAACCCTATCAAGATGGGTGAAACTATTGCTAATGATATGAAAATGCAACTTAATATCGGTTATGCTGAAAACGTATCGACTGACGGTACTAACAGTGACATGAATTACCTGGTAAGTACCATGATGGAATTAAAGCGTTTCTTATCAGCTTATGCCAGCCAAGTGCTTATAACGCCAACCGGCGGTGCTAATCTAATGAAAGGCGATACCGTTGTATTCCAAGGTACTGCCGCTGCTGCCCCTGCTGCCGGTAATCCGGTGGACAAGGGTAATGTTGTTGTTCAAGTAACAGCATTGCGCCCGGACGGATCAGCTGAGGGTGTTATTACCCAGGGCGATGCGTCTTTACTAACCAATAATCAAGGTTTTAAGATTGAAAAGAACGTTGTTTCAACCTTAGTGGGTACGGCTTCTTACCGCAATCCGCGTCAGGAATTGAGCGGTGCGCTTAATGAAACAACTAAGCTGGTCGGTCAAATTCCCGACTTTGCGAAAGATACCCAAAACGTAAGTCAAATTGCGCTTAATGCGCTTGATAACTACGACAAAAGTGTTAGTGCCATTGAGCAGACTATCAGCAGTATTCAGGCTGCAAGCGGTACTATTCAAGCCGCTACCAGTGGTTTAGCCCAAATCGATACAAGCTCGATGCAGAATCAAATCACTCACTCCTCCCGGGCTATCGGTAACTTAAAAAATACTATGCAGATAGTAAGATTGGTGGGCGGTGGCAATACCGCTACTATCGATGAACTTACCGGTACTCAAGCAAGTTTGGACACTCTAAATTCTAACTTAGCTGCCCTTAACAATGTTGCCGCTAATGCCCGAACTGCTAATGCGGCTATTGACAGTATCGTAGCTAACGGCAGCGGAACTGTTGCGGCTCTCAAAAGCTTTGACGCCGCCGGTGCCCGCAGCGGCTTAACGGATGCTGCTGCTAAGATAAATCAAATCCAACAGTTGGATGTTCCGCTTATTACAACCCAGCTGCAGTATATGGCAGCCGCTGCTCCTAACCTCAAAGACGAGGAAATCAGCCATTCAGTTCAAATCATGGATCAATTCATTGCCGGTCAGGTTATCCCTGGCGCAAGAATTCAGATTCTGACCACAAGAAATGTTACGAGTGATGCTGTAGCGCCGATTGTGTACGAGCAGGCCGGCCACCAAAATATAGCGCTGTATTCAGCTGATCTGGGGGTTATTGAACCTAATGCCCGCGGTGAGATAATTCAGATCCTTAACGAAGTTCAGGCAGTATTAGCCGGTCTGGCAGCGATAATTGCAACCCTGCTGTTCCTGGCGCTTGACCATACGGCAATTATGACGGTTATCCGTCGCCGCCGTCTGGCAAACAGAGTAAAAGTAACCGGTTGGCGCGGTCTGTTAGCCCGGATTACAATAACCTTTACTGCCCCTGAACGCCAATATGGTATGGTAATCGGCGCTGTGATGCTAACGGCCATATTCGCTATCTCCGGCGGTGGTATTCCTTATCTGCCATGGCTTGCAGTACCTTTGCTCGGGGCGTTGATTGGTCTGATTGTGGCTAACTACACAGAAAAAATCAGCCCGATCTCGACTGATGAAGTAACTGCCGGTGAGGCTCTGGGCTTGTCCTTCGACGAAGTCATGCGTGAAATCGTCGTCCCTAGCGCCCGTCCGGGCTTATTGCAGAAGTTGAATAGACGGAAATTGAAATTTAGATAAAGCATGAGATCGCCACGTCGCTAGCGCTCCTCGCAATGACAGATTATAAGTTCATAGCTAACTAAACTGTCATTGCGAACGCAGCGTAGCGGAGTGTGGTAATCTCGCTTTTAACAGGAGGTGATACCATGCTTGCTATTCAGAATCTATTCAAACAGTTCGGCAATATCAAAGCTATCAATGACCTAAATCTTAATGTTGCGCGCGGTGAGACGGTGGCTCTTATGGGGCCGTCTGGCTGTGGCAAGTCAACGACAATCCGCAGTATTAACAGGCTGGTTGAACCCGATAAAGGCTCAATCATATTTAACGGAGTTGACATTTTGAAGCTTAATCCTGATGAATTGCGCAATGTGCGCAAGAAAATCGGCTTTGTGTTCCAGCACTTTAACCTTGTGGACCGTTTGACAGCTGTTGAGAACGTAATGCTTGGCCTGGTTATGGGCGGTATGGCTAAAGACCTTGCTTATGACAAGGCAATTGATGCGCTGCGCAAAGTTGGTCTGGAAAATTATCATAGCAGCAAGCCTTCTGAAATGTCCGGCGGTCAGCAGCAGCGCGTCGGTATCGCTCGGGCGCTGGCATTTGAACCTAATCTGATGCTATGGGACGAACCGACGGCATCGCTTGACCCGATTTTGGTACGGGAAGTTCTCGTTGTTATGGAGGACCTGGCAAAGTATCGACAAAGCGCAATGTTAGTAGTAACTCACGAAATTGCCTTTGCCCTGCACGTTGCCGACCGTATCGTCTTAATGGATAAAGGCAAAATAGTAGAAGAAGGAAAACCTTCCGAAGTTTTTGTTAAACCACAGTCGCATATCGGTAAACAATATAAAGAACTCATTGAATATCAAATGAACACTAACGCGCTCACTTTAGCTGGCAAGCGAATTGCGTAAAAACAAGATCGCCACGGGCTTATGCCCTCACGATGGCATTCTTAGAAGATATTTAACTAACTAAATGTCATTGCGAGCGCAGCGCGGCAATCTCAATCTCTCGGATTTTGATTACCAATACTTGCAGGATTTGTTCATATTCTGTAGAATAAACAAAGGTTATCATGTCAGGAGGATATCATGCATTATAATATGTCGCACCAAACTACACTAGCTAAATCTATTGCGTATACCGGTATCGGACTCCATTCAGGCAAAGAAGTATCAATTACCATGAACCCGGCCCCAGCTGACTCGGGCATTATTTTTGTTCGGGTCGATCTTCCTGGCGCGCCGCAAGTCACTGCGTGTACCGCTAATGTCACGGCGGCCATGCGGGCCACGACGCTCGAGTGCGGCCTTGCAAAGGTGTTTACCGTAGAACACCTCTTGGCGGCATTAAGGGCAATGGGGGTAGACAACTGCCTGATTGAAATCAATTCGGCCGAACCGCCGGTGGCTGACGGCAGTGCCCTGCCGTTTGTCAAGCTGATTGAGTCAGCCGGTATCGCAGAGCAAGTTGCTCGCCGCCATGTTGTACAGGTGACCGAAGCTCTTGCAGTGCGGCACGAAGATAAATTTATAACTATTTTACCTTATGATGGACTACGAATAACTTTTACCTCTGTTAATCCGCATCCGCTGTTGGGGGTGCAGTTCGGCGATTATGAAATAACCCCCGAATTGTTTACCCAAGAAATTGCTCCGGCCCGCACCATCGGTTTTATGCATGAAATCGAAGCACTGCAGGCTCAGGGGCTAGCGCTTGGCGGCAGTTTGGATAATGCTATTGTCTATGACGACACCTCGGTGCTTACCCCGCTAAGGTTCAACGATGAACTGGTACGCCATAAAATATTGGACGTCATCGGTGACATAGCGCTAGCCGGCTTTGTTCACGGTCATATCATTGCGGTTAAATCAGGTCATGCGCTTAATACTGAATTAGCCGAAAAAATAACATCTCAGGTCACAACTGCTAAGGGAGCTGAATAAACTATGTTGTCTATAACTGATATTCAAAAAATTATTCCGCATCGGTATCCGTTCTTGCTGGTCGACCGGATTATCGAAATAGAGCCCATGAAACGGGCAGTAGGTATAAAGAACGTAACCGGTAATGAAAACTTCTTCCTGGGGCATTTTCCCGGCCAGCCGGTAATGCCTGGTGTGCTTATTCTTGAAGCTATGGCTCAGGTTGGCGGTGTTGCTATGCTTTACCCGGAAGAGAACCGTGGTAAGCTGGCCTATTTCGCCGGCATGGAGCGCGTAAAGTTCAGAAAGCCGGTTACGCCTGGTGATCAGCTGCGCATGGTTGCCGAACTGGTTAAGGTTCGCGGCAATATGGGCAAGCTGTGGGCCGAGGCCTACGTTGACGATCAGGTAGTAGCCGAAGGAGAATTCTTATTCGCTTTGGTAGACAGAAGCTAACTTAATGAGAAAAATAGTGCTTTTGCCTTAATAAATTGCGTAAAAGCGATTTCAACTTAAAAAATGGCTGAATTTAACGAAAAATAAATCGTCACAATCAGACTGTATAGTCGGACTATATTGTAAGTGAAACAACATGGGCAATGTATTGTACTTGTTTAGAAGGAGTTGATATGCGAATGAAACCGGAAAAGGTAATTCCACTGCGTAAGATACATGAAACAGCAGTTGTACACCCTGGAGCCCGCATCGGTAAAGATGTTGAAATTGGGCCTTACGCTGTTATCGGTGAAAATGTTTTAATCGGCGATGGTACTAAAATTGGTGCCCATGTAGTCATAGATGGATGGACCAGTATCGGTAAAGACTGTATAATTTACCCTAGCGCTTCAATCGGCGCAGATCCGCAGGATCTTAAATTCGCCGGTGAAAAAAGCTATGTATTTATTGGTGACAATACCAAGATCAGAGAGTTTGCTACCGTTAACCGGGCAACCGGCGAAGGCGAAGAAACCCGCATCGGTTCAAACTGTTTGCTGATGGCTTACACTCATGTTGCGCACAACTGTATTGTTGGCAATAATGTTGTTATGTCCAATGCGGCAACGCTGGCCGGCCACGTAATTGTTGAAGACCGTGCCGTACTAGGCGGTCTATCCGGCGTTCATCAGTTTGTAAAAATCGGCCGCAATGCCATGGTTGGCGGCGCGTCCAAAGTGGTGCAGGATGTTCCGCCGTATGTTATTGTTGACGGCCATCCAGCGCATGTGTCGGGTCTTAATAATGTTGGCATGGCTCGTGCCGGCATCGGACCGGAAGCCC
>JGI24708J26588_10001244_pt1 | contig 20180 bp, 20 predicted proteins | sample BioPla1DNA2_FD_26588 | JGI IMG/M metagenome (IMG submission 26588) | reverse complement strand
TCACCAGGGGCTCAAGATTGGCATTTTTTATGGCTTCTAGAGCTATCTCGACAATATGGTAGACTGGCTCGATCTTATCCCTCATGTTGGGATATTGATCCCGCAGCTGAACCTGGAAGGTACCCGGCCCATGTTTTCTGTTTAGCTGATCTGCTGCATCCAAGAGAAACTGTTTGCGCTTGGCGAATACGTCAGCATCAAAATCTCTAATAATGTAGGTTAGTACCGTCTTCTCAACGGTGCCTTGCACACTGGTGAGATGGTAGAAACCTTCATATCCTTCGGTGGTGGCAGGAGTCTCATCACTGGGAAGTGCATTGATAAAGTCCTGGGCGATGAGCATAGAGTTGATCATCACACCCTTAGCTGTCCCAGGGTGGACACTTAGTCCCTGAACTCGGACTTTTGCCTCTGCTGCATTGAAGGTCTCAAAGGCAAACTCACCTATCATGCCTCCATCCACGGTATAAGCGAAGTCGGCCCCAAAGGCCTCTACATCAAAATGGTCTACACCTGCACCGATTTCTTCATCAGGGGTAAAGGCGATGCTGATGGTGCCATGGGGAACGTCTGGGTGACTGATAAGGTATTCCAGTGCAGTCATTATTTCAGCGATTCCCGCCTTATCATCGGCCCCCAAAAGGGTAGTCCCATCGGTGGTGATCAGATCTTTTCCCACGTATTCATTGAGGGATGGAAAATCTTTGGGAGATAGGACAATATTGTGGTCGGTATTTAGTGTTATGTCACCGCCATCATAGTTGGGCACCATTTGGGGACTGACGTTGGCACCGGCCATATCCGGACTTGTATCCATATGGGCAATAAAGCCGACGATAGGAACTTCTTTATCCATATTCGATGGTAAGGTGGCATAGACGACTCCATACTCTGAAAGGTAGGCATCGTTTATGCCTAGTTCATGTAGTTCATCTATGAGTAATCTCCCAAACTCTAGCTGCCCCGGTGTACTAGGCACAGCCTGGGTAGTCTCACTGGATTGGGTATCGAATTGCACGTATCGCAGAAACCGCTGAACGACATTGCTCATCTAAGGTCATCCTCCTTACACTATGGTGCCCAGGTGGTCTACATAGATTTCTTCTAGGCTCTTCTATTGAAAGTTCCCCTCGTAGTNGTCAATCACCTGCAATTTCCCATACAGACCATCCGATAACAACAGCAGGGGGATTTCCCTTTCGGGAGTCGAATACTGGTTATTGTGCCCTGGCTACCAGTGCCAGANTATGTGTAATGCCGATAGGGAGGATGCAGCTTGAGTAGACAGATGTACGACGAACTAGATAAGGGCCGGACGAACCAGATCTCATTTCTACTGGAGATATTTACGACCTTCTTTCGGGTGGGTGCTTTTACATTTGGTGGCGGCCTAGCTATGTTACCCTTGTTTGAGAGGGAGGTCATAGAAAATAAGGGGTGGGTGAAAAAGGAGGACATACTGGATATCTACGCTATTAGTCAATCTCTTCCCGGTGTGATTGCAGTTAATGCATCGACTTTCATCGGATACCGACTAGCCGGAGTACCGGGGGCAGTGGCTGCTATCTCCGGTGTCATGGCCCCCTCTTTAATAATCATAGTTGCCATCGCCAGTTTCTTCACCCAGTTCAGGCAGAATTTCTACGTAGCCAAGGTGCTGCACGGTGTGAGGGCCGCTGTGGCCGCGCTGATCTTTTTAGCCGCCTATCGGATAGGCAAAGCTTCCTTAAAAGGGGCCTTTGGTGTAATCACGGCTGCTGCCGCCTTTGGGATTACTTTACTGACAGACATCAATGTCATATATATCATCTTGGCTGGGGGACTTCTGGGAGTTATGGCGTCCAAGGTTGGACTTGGGGGTGGGAGACAATGATCTACTGGCAGATGCTCGGGATCTTCTTCCGGTTGGGGCTGTTTACTGTAGGTGGCGGGTATGCCATGCTTCCCTTAATCCAGGCGGAGATTGCCCGTTACGGCTGGATAACCGCAGAGGAATTCGTAGATATGATCGCTATTGCAGAGATGACTCCGGGGGCCATCGGAGTCAATACTGCTACTTTCGTGGGTTTTAGACAGGGAGGATTNTTTGGNGCTTTCGTGGCAACAACAGGCATAGCCCTTCCTTCTCTCTTGGTGGTTGTTGCTGTTTCNAAGGTTCTTGATCGATTTCGTGAGCACCCCTTAGTGGAAGCGATTCTTTTTGGGATTCGGCCAGTTGTGGCGGGCCTCATCGCGTCGGCTGCACTGTTTATTGCACAAGCGGCAATCATCAACAGTGAAGCTACCGGCTTTTTGAGCATCGATCTATTGGCATTGGGTATCGCCATAGGCAGTGGAATAGCTGTATACCGCTACAAAGTGCACCCGATAGCGGTTATGGTGTGTGCTGGGATTGCCGGTCTCGTTTTNTTCTAGAGACTCTAGCTCATGTGCATCTAAAACAGAGCTCAAATCCAAGGAATCGAAGCCACGACAATTGTGATATGTGAGACAAGTGTGATATAATGTCTTTGTGGCTTGTCCATGGCTAGATCGCGGTAGGCGCAGGGAAGGGGCTGGTCTTTGGATGGCTCTTGACGTGGGGTGCACCTTTGCTGGCTTAATAATGAGTGGGGCTTGGGTTCTAGCCATTAGGAAGTGGTTTTTCCAGGGGGTATTGAAGACAGATAGTTCAATCGCAGCCCAGGCACGGACCGTTGTGACGGGCACAGCTATCATATTCGTTACTTTCATTCTTGAAATTATCGGTCTGCTTTATGGGGGCTCAGACATATTTCATTCATCTTTGAAGGTTATCAGAGTTTCCATGGCTGTGGTAATCACATGGAAGTGCCTGGGTTTGTTTGGAAAGACATGTGGCTTATTGGAGGATAAGGTATATGAAGCCGGTGTTGATTTTCTTACCGGAGTTGCCAATCGTAAAGTTTTGTTTGAGACTTTAGAGCAGTTGTGTGGCACTCAGCGGGCAAGCGATGTCCCCTTTGCCATCTTGTTAGTTGACCTAGATGGGTTCAAATCAATTAATGACACCTATGGTCATTCTGCCGGTGATAGCTTCTTGCGGGTATTTGCGAGTATCATGAAAGAAGAGCTCCGGGAAGGAGACGTCCTGGCCCGCTACGGAGGCGATGAGTTTGCTGTCATCGTCCAGCGAGCCTCTGCCCGGGAGGCAGCTACCTTGGCTGGACGTATTAAAGATAGAGTAGGGAGAGCCTCCTGGCCGTTTTCCCCCCACATAGGCTTAAGCTGCGGTATTGCAGAGTATCCCACCGATGGCACATCATCTTCAGACTTGATGCGAGTGGCAGATCGGCGCATGTATGAAGAAAAAACCAATCAAAGGTTACAATAATGTTAAATTGGGGCAAATTCAAAATATGCAACTTGACTAAATGCGGCGTTTCTTATAGCATTATCTTAGGTCGTGTAAGATCTGTATGCCTGTCTCTTCCTTTCTCGGGAATATTGTGTATACACAAGCCCGAATGTAACAATTATGAAAAAAACCTGTAAAATCTCTTGCAGAGAACGGCTGCGCATTATATAATTTCGATTATATGGTATGAATCGCTCCTATAAATCCTCGACTAGTTGTATTATTCTACGAGGAGTGACTCTCGCCTTTGACTTCCGAAGCATGAAGGAGAGGCAGCTAGTGACTGGCCAAGCTTGTTTGGCCCATTGCAGTTGGCCCGGACAAGCGGCCAAGTCCAGATTGTATACCAAATCAATATCTTTATTATCCGATAAGAGTAGGAATTATATTGGGAAAGGATGGATTTCTTATGCTCCTTAGGCGGATGCAGAATGTATCCCAAGTTTTGCAGAGTGATGGAAAGGACGTGGACTTCAACGATCTTGCTGAAGCCCTGCGAGTTTCCTATGACAATGTGAGTGTTTATATCCTTAGCAAGAAGGGTAAAGTCTTAGGGTATTCCCTAGAAGACGAAGCAGAGAGCACTTCCTTTGATGAGGAGTGGATTGAAGATCTGCGTATGCCCACCGAACTAAACTCATCTCTACTCAAGGTCGGCGCCATGTCCGGCGGTCCAGAGCCGGGGGACATGTTGGGCACCGACTGTGCCATGATTGTGCCTGTAGTCGGTGGTGGCCGTCGTGTAGGCACCCTTTTATATGTCAAGAGTGCCGGTGATTTTAACTCAGATGATGAAGTCATCGCAGAATATGCATCTACCGCCATCGGTATGGTGATCTCTGCCGCCATCGACGAAGAAGACGAAGCTGAAGCTGAAGAGCGCAGAATGGCCCGTTCAGCTATCCGTAGCCTATCTTACTCGGAGATCATGGCTATGCAGCATATTTTCGATGAGCTTGAGGGCGACGAAGGGCTGCTTGTTGCCAGTCGCATCGCCGATGAGGCAGGAATTACCCGTTCGGTGATAGTCAATGCTCTGCGCAAACTAGCTTCTGCTAATGTCATTGAATCCCGGTCTTTGGGTATGAAGGGGACTTATCTGCGGATTCTTAACAGAGAGATTCGCCGTGAGCTAGAGGCCCAGCGATATCCATATATCAAGGATTCCGCAGTTTACAAGAAGCGTGCCTAATAGCGAGTTAGTTTTCTTTGGGGCCAACCTTTCTAGGTTGGCTCCTTTCCTTTGTGGGGAGCCTTAGGGAGTGCAAGCTGTCGCCCTTTGCTTATTACAGGCCGATCATAGCGGGTATTTAACTCATCCATGAGCTCGGTGAGGGTTTCCTTTCGGGGATCAGTAAACAAGGAGCCCTGTCCGAAGGCAGTCAATTGCGAGACATAGATACCGATAAGGCGCACGGGAAGATCCTCAAGGTTCTCCCTAAGCAAGGCTTCTGCTACCTGGAAAATACCGTCATCGGAGTTAATGGGCTCTGGTAAGGAGAGGGAGCGGCTAATGGTGGTAAAATCCCCATAGCGCAGCTTTATACTGATGGTCCGGGCCCAAAGGTCCTTTTGCCGGAGGCGTATACCAACTATCGCAACAAGGTTAGCCAGAGTTTGCCTGAGTTTGCCAATATCAGTTACATCTTCTGCGAAGGTTGTCTCTTTGCCCATGGATTTGGCTTCCGTCTCTGGTTCCACCGCTCTGTTATCGATACCCCTCGCCAATAGGTATAGGCTTTCGCCTTGTTTACCCAAGCGCTGGGTGAGAAACTCCTGGGGCCATCGCCTCAAATCGGCAATGGTCCGAATCTGCCAGGAGGCAAGGACTTTGGCTGTTTTTTCGCCTATCCCCCAGATCTTATCCACCGCCATGGGAGCCAGCCAATCCTCTACTTCCTCTGGCGCTATTATGGTTAGGCCATCGGGTTTATGAAAGTCAGATGCTAGCTTGGCGATGAATTTGTTGGGCCCGATTCCCACCGAGGCAGTTAAGGCAACAGCATCATAGATTCTTCTCTTGATAGATTGCCCCATGTGCTCTAGACTGTGATAAAGATGCTCACATCCGGTCATATCTAAGAATGCCTCATCGATGGAGATGCTCTCGACAACCGGTGAGAACTCATGGATGATCTTTCGGATTGAACGGGAAACCTCTTCGTACTTGCGGTGGTCACCTGGTATGAAAATTCCGTGGGGGCAGAGTCTTACAGCTTGGGCGATGGGCATGGCTGAGTGCACGCCGTATTTCCGGGCCTCGTAGGAACATGTGGAGACTACACCCCTCTTGCTCTCCCGCTGGCCTCCGACGATGACAGGTTTGCCCCGTAGTTCAGGCCGATCTCGCTGCTCTACGGAAGCAAAAAAAGAATCCATATCAACATGCATGATCACCGCCATGGCTGCACCTCCAATCACATTATACCACCATTGTGCCGGGGGGCGTTCAGTTAAGGGCGAAGGGAATGTAACAACATTCCAGAATTCATATATTATACTTCGAGCGCAAATAGGGTCGATTATGGCCCCAAGGAATGGGGGAGATATGTATGCTAGACGCTGAAGAACGAGCCATAGCCATTGGACTAGAGCTGCCAGGGGCTGGTTTTATGGAAGCAGAGGAGTCATTGTTGGAGCTCACGGCTCTAGCTAATACCGCTGGGGCAGAAGTCATCCAGTTAGTTGTGCAGGCTCGAAGCCATCCAGATGTTGCCACTTATGTAGGCAAAGGTAAACTGGAGGAAGTTAAGAAACTCATCAACTCAGAGGGTGCTAACCTAGTCATCTTTGATGACGAACTGACACCTGCTCAACTAAGAAATGTGGAAAGAGAACTGGGTACCAAAGTCATTGACCGCACCCAGCTCATTTTGGATATTTTCGCCCAGAGAGCTCGCACCAAGGAAGCTCAATTACAGGTGGACTTGGCCCAGCTGCAATATCTCTTGCCACGGTTAGCCGGTCGAGGCACGGCATTGTCCCGTTTGGGCGGTGGAATCGGCACAAGAGGCCCTGGAGAGACGAAGCTTGAGACCGATCGCCGGCGGATTCGCCAGCGCATCGCCTATTTGAGGCGCGAGATGGAGGAAATCCGAGCACAGCGCAGTCTACAGCGACAATCTCGGAGCAAGAACGCTTTGCCTGTGGTAGCACTGGTCGGATACACCAATGCGGGCAAATCCACATTACTCAACCGCTTGACCGATGCAGGGGTTTTGGTAGAAGATCAGTTGTTTGCTACTTTAGATCCCACCATTCGCCGATGTGAGTTGCCCACCTCTGGGCAACAGGTGCTATTTGTGGATACTGTCGGGTTCATTCGGAAACTGCCCCACACTCTGGTAGCTGCTTTCCGTGCCACCTTGGAGGAAGTAGTGGCAGCAGATATTCTTGTTCATGTGGTTGATATCACTGCCTATAATATCGAAGCTCAGATGTTGGCAGTTTTCGAAGTGTTGGAAGATCTAGGGGTTGCCGGTCGGCCGACCATTACTGCCTTTAACAAGGCAGACAAGATACCGGGGACAGTATCTTTGCCAGCGCTTATGGCTGATACCCCCGACAGTCTGGCCATTTCCGCCGAGACAGGTGCCGGCTTAGAGAGACTTTTCGAGATGCTGGAAGAGAAGATCGGAGCTAGTTTTATCTATGGTGAATATAGCATACCTTACCATCAAGCCGCGGTGGCGTCAGCTATGCGGGAAGTGGGGCAAGTTGTGGAAGAACACTATACGGAAAATGGTATCAGCTTAGCAGTGCGCCTGCCGGTTAGCTCTGCCCAACGTTGGTCTGAGTTTCGCAGTGGATCTGCCTAGGCCTAGATAGTTGATAACAACAAGGCAGCAGTTGTGCTATAATATTGTTCAAGGTAAACATCCAGATGTAGGAGAGGATACTATGGCAAAGCAATGGCCAGTGCAGCTGATCCGGCTTGTTCGGGCGATGACAGCAGGCCTGGCCTATTACTTCGTCATTGACATCCCAGGGCTCACGTCTTCTATGGTTGCGATCTTCGTTGCTGTACTGCTCTTTGATCTCATGATATCCTTGGAAGAGGTCCGGGGTGGCTGGAGTGTTTGGAAGGGCGTAGTAAAAATTGTCATCCCCCACGCCGCGGCCACAGCTTTGACCTTGGTGTATGGATTGGCCATAGGTGGTATTGCCGCTCTGTCAGTCTACTTTGGCATGCCAGTTTTCGTCGGTGCCATACTAACAGTAGGGCTGTCCTATTCCATAGCCGAGAGGACCCCTAACCGTACTTCTCGGAGCGTCGGTATTGTCGGTGGTTTGGCCATCTTTGACAAGACCTATAGGATAGCCACTACAAGGGAGTTCTTTATCCAGGCAGGACCTGTTATCGTGTCTACCATTTACGGGACTTTTGCCGCTTTGATAGTGGGATGGACTATCGGCATATTGCTGGGGTTTCTTACCAGGTTGCTTTTGCCCCGAGGTTACAAGAGTGTGCTCAGCTCTGCCTACGATAGGCCTTTGATGCTAAGGCCGGTTCAAGAGGTATTGCATTTGGATGAGGATTACCTTCTGACCACGATAGAGGTAGGAGTAGGTGCAGAGATGGAAGGGCGCTCCCTGGCTGCAGCAGATCTGCGGCAAAGATGTGAAGCGTGGGTACTGAGATTAGATCGCGAGGGAACGAAAACCAGCCTGCCTGGGGGAGAAGATAAGCTGCAGGCAGGGGATATGTTATTAGTCTATCTGCCAAAGCTGCGCAAGGCCGATTTGGAGCAGCTTTTTGAACCAAGAGCCTCGGGAGTGGTCGAGCCTTTTCCTTTGAATACGAGTCAATGATGGGCTTACGGGATGATGGCGAAGCTATANATAGAGGCGTAAGGTNTAGAAGTTGGGGGGTAGTTGGATGAATAGGGGTTTTTCCTATGGGGGCCAGGCAGTAATCGAGGGTGTGATGATGCGGGGACGCCACAGCTTGGCCATCGCTGTACGCCGTGGCGATGATGGCATGGTCTTGCATGAGGAGAGTATAGTACCTTGGGCACAGCGTTACCCCATTCTCGGTTGGCCCGTAGTCCGGGGCAGTGTAGCCTTAATTGAGGCCATGATAATGGGTATGAGATCCTTGAGCTTTTCTGCCAGCCAGTTTGCCGATGAGGAAGAGGAGGAGCTAACTACCAAAGACCTAGTTTTGACCGTGGGCTTTGCTTTGCTTCTCACCGTGGGGCTGTTTATAGCGTTGCCTGCGTATATCATTGGCTTTGTCCAAAGCTCAGTACAGCACAATGTGGTTCTCAATCTCTTGGAGGGTCTGATAAAGATCACCTTCTTTGTGCTGTATATTATCGGGATATCCTTCATGCCTGATATCCGTCGGGTATTTGAATATCACGGTGCAGAACACAAGACCATCAATTGCTATGAGGCAGGGGAGGCACTGCTGGCAGAAAACGTCGCCAAGTACACTACAGTCCATCGCCGCTGTGGCACGAATTTCATGCTAATAGTATTATTTACCAGTGTCTTTGTGTTCTCGTTTTTTGGTCGGCCACCCTTCCTACAACGGGTGTTGCTCCATTTAGCATTGCTGCCAGTGGTGGCAGGTTTATCATATGAACTGGTACGTCTGGCCGGGCGGCCTAACCCTCCGTTATGGGTAGAAGCGGTGGCAGCACCGGGGCTGCTGCTTCAAAAGTTGACTACCCGGGAACCTGATGCCAAACAAATAGAAGTGGCCATTGAGGCTCTACAGGTTGTGTTGCGCAAGGATGAATCCATGACTCCTTCTATTGCTGGGGCCCAAAGCAGTTTGNTGCATTAGCGTTCCATCTGGAAAGTGCTAATGCTAAAGCTGCGGGTTTGCCCAGAGTGTACCCCAGGACTCTTGGGGTGTGTCTAATGATTATCTTGAATTTGGTGGGGGCAGATCGAGCATTTAAGATCTGCCCTCCTGCACTTTAGAGGAAAGTGAGGGAGACCTATGCTACAGAAGCTAGCGTCACTGGTGGACAAATATGATGAGTTGACGAGGGAGCTAAGTGACCCGGCTTTGCTCAACGATCCGCAAAACTATGCTCAAATCGCCAAACACCATGCTGAACTGGGAGAAATAGTTGAAAAATATCACCACTATATGAAAATAGACCAGGAGTTGAGGGACGCCAAGGGGATGAAGGCCGACGATCTGGAGCCGGAAATGGAGGAACTGGTTGACGCAGAGATCGAGACGCTGGAGGCAGAAAAGGAGATACTGGAAGAAGAGCTTCGGTTAATGCTTTTGCCCAAGGACCCCAACGATGAGAAAAACGTAATCGTGGAGATCAGAGGAGGGGCAGGCGGAGAAGAGGCCGCCTTATTTGCAGGAGATCTCTTTCGCCAATACAGTCGCTATGCCGAACGGCAGGGTTGGCGGTGTGAGCTGATGAGTTCTAACCCAACGGAGCTGGGTGGTTTCAAAGAAGTCATATTCGTGATCGAAGGTAAGGGAGCCTATAGCCATCTTAAGTTTGAAAGCGGGGTACATCGGGTACAGCGTATACCTACTACTGAATCCGGAGGTCGTATTCATACCTCTACTGCTACTGTGGCAGTTTTGCCGGAAGCCGAAGAGGTCGACGTAGAAATAGCCCCCAACGAGCTGCGCATCGATGTATATCGCTCCAGTGGTCCGGGAGGACAGAGTGTGAATACTACCGATTCCGCTGTACGCATCACCCATATCCCCACTGGGATGGTTGTGTCTTGCCAAGACGAGAAGTCTCAGCACAAGAACAGAGATAAGGCCTTACGGATTTTGCGGGCTAGGCTCCTAGACAAGCTAGAACAGGAGCAGCATGAGCAACAGGCAGAGGCTAGGAAAAGTCAAGTAGGTAGTGGCGATCGCAGTGAACGCATACGCACGTACAATTTCCCGCAAGGGAGAGTCACTGACCATCGCATCAATCTTACACTGTACCGGATCGATGCCATCCTGGACGGAGATCTTGATGAATTGATCGAAGCTCTGCAAAAGGCACAACAGGCTGCACAGATTGCAGTGATGGAGGCCTAAGCATGTCTAACGTATTGACACCACCATCCATCTTGGAGATCTTACAGAAAGCCACAGAGTATCTAGCCCGCAAGGGTATTGATACAGCTCGTCTCGATGCTGAACTTCTCTTGGGCCATGTGCTTGGACTAGAGCGTATCCAGCTGTATGTGAAGTTTGATCAGCCCCTGCAATCTATAGAGCTAGATAGATACCGTGTAGCCATAGCCAGGCGGGGCAAGAGAATGCCTGTAGCTTATATTATAGGCAGCAAGGAGTTCTACTCATTGGAACTAGCAGTTAATCCCAATGTGTTGATCCCGCGGCCGGAGACAGAACTCTTGGTTGATTGGGTGCTTGATTACCTCGGGTCAAATGGCGGCCGGAAAAGGACTAACATAGTGGAGCTGGGAACTGGTACAGGTGCTATAGCTGTTAGTGTGGGTTATACAGCTTTGCATAAGGGCCAGGAGGGTCTGCGTATTTTTGCCACCGATATTTCCCGGGAGGCACTGCAAATCGCCCAGGCCAATGTGGACAAATGGCAAGTAGGTGAGGTGGTGCAGCTTTACCAAGGTGATCTACTTCAGCCTTTGCCATGGGAATTGGCCTTTCAGGTAGATCTTGTAGTATCGAATCCACCTTATATCGCCAGTGAAGAGATAAGGGGTTTAGCTCCGGAAATCAGGGAGTATGAACCTCTTGGCGCCCTGGATGGGGGACCTGATGGCCTAGCTTTCTACCGCCGCATCTATGATGAGAGTCGGGATTTTCTCGTTCCCGGCGGGCATGTCGTGCTGGAGATTGGCCATGGGCAAGGGCAGCACGTGATGGATCTAGCCCGTCAGTACGGCTATACAGACATTGAGTTACACCATGATTACAGTGACAAGGAACGGATGGTGACGGTCAAATGGAGGTAACTGGGGAGAAGAACACACTAATCTGCCCTGTGGCTTTTACGCCTTCCGATAGCATCGAATCAGTCAAAGATTCGCCCAGCATTGCCATGGCGGCTCAGGTCATTAAAAAGGGAGGGTTAGTGGCCTTTCCCACGGAGACCGTCTATGGTCTCGGTGCTAACGGACTTGACGCTGATGCCGTGGCAGGCATATTCACGGCGAAGGGTAGGCCTAGTGATAATCCCCTAATTCTGCACATCGCCTCCCCAGAAGACATACACAAGATAGTGACCCATGTGCCGAGGCAAGCGGCCCATCTAGCCAGCGTTTTCTGGCCTGGCCCATTGACACTGGTATTGCCGAAGGCCGATTGCGTACCGGAAATTACCACCGGTGGCCTAGATACTGTGGCTGTTCGCATGCCGTCCCACCCTGTGGCACTGGCCTTGATTCGGGCCTGCGGAGTGCCCTTGGCCGCCCCCTCCGCCAACTCCTCCGGTAGGCCTAGCCCTACAGAGGCCGCCCATGTCATTACGGATCTTATGGGAAAGATAGATGTCATTCTCGATGGCGGTTCTACGGGAATCGGCGTAGAATCTACTGTTCTGGACTGTACCAAGGCGAGGCCGGTTATTCTTCGCCCAGGCGGCGTGTCCCAGGAGGCATTGGAGAAGGCCTTGGGTGAATCAGTGGTGATCAGTCACCATGTAGTGACTACCGATGGATCCGTTGAGAGTCTGGTTAGCTCGCCGGGCATAAAATATCAGCACTATGCCCCTAAGGCCCCGGCCTTGTTGGTAAAGGGGGGGCCACCAGAGCTCTTTCAAGAGCTAACCAGACTTGCCTTGGAGTGGCAAGAGCAAGGGGAAATCGTCGGCATTGTGGCTTCCACGGAACTAGGGCAATATTGGCAGAATGAAGGAATTGATACCGGCAAGTGGCAGATCGCCCATATGGGGAGCCGCCATGATCTACTAGAGGTGGCCGGAAACATCTATCGATGCTTGCGACAGCTTGATGAGACCGACGCTACAAAAATCCTCTTGGAANGTGTATCCAGCAAGGGCTTGGGGTTGGCTATCATGAACCGTCTCAGTAAGGCCGCAGGGCATAGGATCATAGGTGAGTAGCAGGATCTATGCCATCTGTGTTGAGTGATCCATCCATATAAGATCTGCAGAGTTTGTTTAAGCTCATGGTATCCCAGTCATACTACTTGTGATATGGCTATGTGACTGGGAGGTTATGCTATGGACTTGGCCCTTTGCCCCCGCTGTTTTGTACCGCTCAACAAAGAACAGTGTCCTGTATGTAGAGCGTTTTTCATCCACTCTTGCCCCCATTGTGGCAACACTTTGATCTTTGAGCAAGTGAACATTTCCGGAACTGTTATCGTGCGTTGTGGTGTATGTAATAATGAGATGGATTTTGAGTTAATCTCGGTACAGACTGATGATTTTGGGCTATCTTAGAACATGCCGGTTTTCCTAAAGGAACCAGGGCTCCATTCGTGGAAGTCTACTGGTGCCAGTTGGTTGGAAATAGTGTTGAGCATCAGGAGGGAGGTAGGCATAGCTTTTGGGCAAGCCTATTGGTATTCTGTTTGTTTGCACTGGTAATACCTGTCGAAGTCCTATGGCGGAAGCGCTTTTCCGACAGATGGCCCATGAGAAGTTGGATTGCCCAGTGCTTGTGAGCTCAGGAGGAACCCATGCTGATACAGGAGCCCCAGCTGCATCGGAGGCTGTTGCAGTCATGCGCAAGTTGGGGCTCAGCATAGAGGAGCATCGAGCCCGGCAGCTAACAGCAGAGAGCTTGGCAGATGCTGACCTCGTTTTGACGATGACCGCTAGTCATAAGCGGTTTCTTAACGAAAAGTATCCCCACCTGGCCGGTAGGGTATTTACAGTAAAAGAATATGCCAAGCAGCTGGAAGGGATGGATATAAAGGATCCCTTTGGCCAGGGGCTAGATGTATACAGCTTGGTAGCCGATGAGCTGCAGGAGAGCCTCGAGCTGATTATAGGGCGACTGCAGGCAAAACTGTGCACAGATTTTGTTTAGACTAGCCAACGAGGGTGAAGCCCGACACCATAGTACTACAACAACTAGAGTTAGAAAGAAGAACTGGCAGCCCAGTTGAGTGGGAGGCGAATTGATGTCCAATGTACACCAGATCGTTCACCCCCTAATCCAGCATAAGATGGCCATCGTCCGAAATGTTGAGACAGGGCCGAAAGAGTTTAGGGAATTGGTGGACGAGATTGCTTTGTTAATGGCTTATGAAGTAACTAGGGATATTGTGCTAGAAGATGTAGATGTCGAAACCCCTATGGGTTTAGCCAAGTGCCAGATGATTGCCGGCAAGAAGATTGGGGTTATTCCTATCTTGCGGGCAGGACTGGGCATGGTCAATGGCATGTTGAGGCTGATTCCTGCCGCTAAGGTGGGGCATATTGGAGTCTATCGGGACCCAGAGACTCTGCGACCAGTAGAATATTATTGCAAGCTACCATCAGATATTAGTGAACGGGATCTGATAGTAGTAGACCCCATGCTGGCCACCGGCGGCTCTGCGGTGGCTGCTATTCGTTTTATTAAGGAAAGAGGCGGGAAGAACATCAAGCTTATGGTACTCATCGCAGCTCCGGAAGGCATCGCTGCGGTACAGGCTGCTCATCCCGATGTAGACATTTTCGTTGCTGCCATAGATGAGAAGCTAGATTCTAGAGGGTACATTGTGCCAGGGCTGGGAGATGCAGGAGATCGGCTCTTTGGGACTAAGTAAAGATCAAGAGATGCGTCTAGGTACATGATGCAATGATGTGGTAGAGGGGAATAGATTGTGTCCAAAGCCAAGCGGNATCGNCCCAGCTGGGATGAGTATTTTATGGAAATAGCCCATCTGGTGGCTAAACGCTCCACCTGCTTAAGACGACAGGTAGGTGCGGTACTCGTACGCAATAAGCATATTCTGTCTACGGGCTATAATGGTGCACCAAGCGGTGTTCCCCACTGCCTGGATGTGGGTTGCCTGCGGGAGAAGTTAGGGATACCATCCGGACAGCAACAGGAGGTCTGTCGAGGGATACACGCGGAGCAAAATGCTATTATCCAGGCAGCCCTCCACGGTGTGAGTACAGAAGGTGCAGCGTTATACTGTACTAATCAGCCTTGTACCCTTTGCGCCAAAATGCTGATCAATGCCGGCATCAAGAGGATCGTCTATCAAGGCGTNTATCCCGACGAGTTAGCCCTCGAGNTCTTAAGAGAGGCCGATCTNCCCCTTGAGCGGTGGGAGCGCGGTTGACAGTGGAGACGAACGGAGATAGAATTATCTATGTTGTAGTGTAATAGTGTATCCTATGCTTTTATCAGAAATATAATCCTTCGCCGTCGTTTTGAACGATTGTTTTCTCTATGAGGCAGTCGATGGGAGGGGGACCTCATGGGAGACTATTTGCAGGTACTAATAACGGCTTTAGTTGTCAGTTGGCTAGTTACACCTTTGTACTGCCGGTTAGCATGGAGACTAAATGTGGTGGACAAGCCAAATGCCCGGCGGCTCAACAAGGTTCCTGTTCCAACAGGTGGAGGGCTGGTGATTATCGGAGCCTTCTGGTTGGCTATCTGGTTGAGTGGAGCTAAGCACCCTGCTTTGCCAGGATTAGCTTTAGGCTCAGCGATTATCGGCCTGATAGGCTGGGTGGATGACCGATGGGAGCTAAAGCCGCGGCTCAAGTTTTTCGGGCAGATCCTGGCGGCGACGGTGGTAGTGGCCAATGGGACTGTGATTCATTTTGTTACCAATCCCTTTGGAGAAATGATCTATCTAGGTGCTTGGGGTATTCCCCTCACCATCCTTTGGATTGCATCAGTGATCAACATGTTCAATTTCATCGATGGTCTAGACGGATTAGCAGCGGGAGTGGCCGTCATAGCTTGTGTTCCCCTTTTCGCCTTGGCTTACCAACTGGACCGTGGATTTGTCGCATTATTGTTCGTAGCCCTTGCTGGTAGTACCTTAGGTTTTTTGCGGTACAATTTTAGCCCTGCCAGTCTTTTTATGGGTGACACTGGTGCCATGTTCTTAGGATTCATGTTGGGTTCTCTGGCTGTGGAGGGAGCCCTAAAAGGGGCTACTACCGTTGCTTTGGCCATACCTGTAGCTATCTTAGGCTTGCCGGTACTGGAGATCACCTGCTCGGTGATGCGTCGGGTGCGCAATGGGATGCCATTCTACCAGGCCGATCGAGGGCATTTGCACCATCGTCTGTTGGATCTGGGTCTTTCCCAAAGACAGGCAGTTCTTTTTATGTATGGCTGGGCTCTGGTCTTTGGTTCCCTAGGCATGCGTTTAGCCAATGCCCCACCGGCTTTGGCAACGGGACTTGTAGTGGCAGTGCTAGTCCTGCTCCTTACACTAGCAGGTCGCTGGGGTTGGACAGGTTCTCGTGGTAGTGGCCACGGCCAGAGTAAGCACTCCCTATAATTGAAAGTTAGGCTGCCAGGCGACACTTTGATCTCTGGTCGTCAGCAGCAGCTTATTGCCCCCAGTGGCTGGGGGCACTTTTCTATCAGTCTAAGCTAAGCCCGTGCTTCTTGCCGCTGTGAAGGAGGCCTTTAGCTAGCTGTAGATGAGGAAGGGGCGTTATAGTAATGAAGGTTATGACGATATTTGGTACGAGACCGGAAGCTATCAAGATGGCGCCTGTGATAAAAGCACTGCGNTTTGGGACCGGCANNCTCGATGTGAAGGTAGTTGTAACAGGCCAACATCGTGAAATGCTAGATCAAGTATTATGCTTCTTCGGCATCGTTCCCGATCATGATCTAAGTATCATGCGCCATGGACAGACCCTTACAGATATTACCTGTAGAGTGCTTCAGGGCTTGGAGAAGGTCTTGATCTGGGAAAGCCCTGATGTTGTACTTGTACATGGTGATACCACGACGACTTTTGCCGCTAGCTTAGCAGCGTTCTATCAACGGATAGCCGTGGGCCACGTAGAGGCAGGTCTCCGCTCACATAATATGTACAACCCTTTCCCTGAGGAGCTCAATCGGTGCTTAACAAGTAGCCTTGCCACCTATCATTTTGCTCCTACAGACTTGGCGGTAAGCAACCTGATCGCCGAAGGTATACATAGCTCCCGGATTTTTCTAACCGGTAATACTGTCATCGATGCCTTGCTAGGGACGGTGAAGGAGGATTATGTCTTTCAAAACCCGGTGCTTAGGGATATTGACTTCACCCAAGAGCGAATCATTTTGGTTACCACCCATCGACGAGAAAATTGGGGTCAGCCCATGGAGCGTATTTTTAGAGCTGTGAGGCAGCTTGTGGCTGACTTTAGGGATGTAAGAATCATCTTTCCCGTTCATAAGAACCCTCAGATTCGCCGATTAGCTCAAACTGTCCTAGGTGGTCTACCGCGAGTGAGCTTAATAGAACCACCGGCCTATGAAGAGTTTGCTAATCTCATGGCTCGGTCTTACTTTCTTCTCACTGACTCGGGCGGATTGCAGGAAGAAGCTCCTAGCCTGGGTAAGCCCGTATTGGTTCTGCGGGATACAACAGAGCGTCCTGAAGGAGTAGATGCGGGTACAGCTCTTTTAGTAGGTACCGATACCCAAGCGATCATAGATCAAGCCACTTTGCTCTTAACCGATAAGAATGTTTACACCGATATGGCCCAGGCACCTAACCCCTATGGCGATGGCCAGGCGGCCCAGCGCATTGCCAAGATCCTTTGGGAGGGAAGGCAGGACTTTAAAGCAGCCCCATAGGCCTTTATCTAGACTAAGGAACCCACGGAAAGCACGGGGATGAAGCTGGTGTAGGATACGCTGGCTTCTTTTTTTGTTTGTGGCTGCGGAAGCTGCATAAACCTCTCCTCTCCTAACCACACTGTGGATGGGGAGGTGATGGCATGGGGGAAAGAGGATTTGGCCTTGATGAGTCTGCTATGGAAGAAATGACTCCAGATCCTGTCATGCAACATGAAGGGGTGGGCCATTTTCTGCGGCGGATAAGTTTAAGGCTCCTCATCACTTGGCTTGTTCTCGTTGTTTTATCGTATCAATGTTACTTAGTGGATGCTCGGCAGCTTCTGGCCCATCCTGTGGATACCTTCGCTCAATCAATCGGCCTTGCCGTTTATTCCAGTTCGATTGAAATGACTACTAAGCTGCCTGATGCAACATCCTTCGCGGATATAAAGGCTCAAGCAATTCGGGCTGGACGACTTCTGGGAGCCTCGGCCCGGGGCGGTGTGCTGGATGCTGAGGCAAGCGAAGAGTATCAGCTGTTGCGCTGGACTACCATCGATGGCAAAGATCGGCAGCTGGTGATTACCGCCAGCAAAGCTCAACAGGGCGATACGGTGCTGTCCATAGAGATACGAGATTATCGGCCAAGGGAGAGTGGTAAGATAAAGGACGTTGTCACGGAGTTGAACCTGGTCTGTGCCCGATTGGGGAGAGTGCAGTCATCTCACCTACAAGTGCAAGGGGTAGTGTGTGCACAAACAGAAATCCCCTGGTTGAGCTATGTTCAATCGTGGCGATTGACCGACTGCAGCGTGGTCCAAAATGGCCAAGGGGTAGAGATAACCGGGGCTACCCCTGATCTTGCGTACGGGACAAGAACTCCCGCTACCTTTGCATTGTCCTTCATACCGGATACCGTGGGTAAAGACGGCGGTCGACTGTTATTTGTTGTCAAAAATCAGCAGTGACCACGCATATGGAAAGAATTTCTGGGAGATGCTAGTGGTGAGGTGGTGGGTATGAACGAGCAACCTAGAAAAAACAGTGGCGGAGGCGTTGGGCCATTGCTAAAATCCATCTGGGTGAGGGTGGTTGGTTGGGGTAGCACTATTAGCGATCTGGTACACTATGTAGGACGGCGATGGAGCCAGTGGTGGCGGCAGGCTGGTTTGAGATTGATTGCCAAGGGGCTAGCCCGTCTGGCAGTTCTAGTAATCATGGGAATTTTGGCTGCCGGTGTAGTGAATTACACCTATAGGGTATACTCCTTAAGACAGTACTCGTGGCCTTCGCCGATAGAGTATGGCGAGGAGTTCGGTATAGGGGAAACCCAAGACAATCTATCGGAGGTAGGCGATCAGCTGGCTGTGCAGCCAGATGAGGAGCCTTCCAACCGTCTTAGCCTTGGTCCTTCGCCCCAGGATATGTTTTCTGCTGGTCAAAGCTATGACGAAGAGGGATTAGAAGTAATAGCAGTGCCCGNTGACCGTACCGAGAGCCCCCTCGCCGATAGCACTCCTAGCATATCTAGGCGTCCGTTTAGTCCTACTGACANTATCTGGCCCGCCAAGGGTCAAGTGACGGTGGGCTATGGGTGGATTAGGCATCCACTGTACAGGGATTGGCGCTTTCATCCCGGTCTCGAGCTGTCTACTCCCCTGAATTCTTCGGTGCAAGCTGTTACTGATGGTCGGGTACAACGTATTCAGAGCGAGCGCAATCGAGGGTTAGTTGTGACCATCGGGCATGAAGACGGCTGGGAGACTATCTATGGAGGGTTGGCGCAGCTGACAGTGGGGGAAGGGGATACAGTTCAGAAAGGTCAAGTGATTGGACTGACGGGCTCCATTGATCAGGGGGAAAGTGGGCGGCTGATCTTCGAGATTCGTAAAGATAGCATACCCCTAGAGCCCAGGACGTATCTCCCTTGATAGTCAAGGGTGTTTCCACGCAGCAAAATTCCAATGTAGCAAGATAGTGAAATCAATGACAGACCCTAGAGTAAGCGAGGTCTCTTGCAGGAGCAATCCCAAGGAGGCTTCGCTTTTTNTGTTCGAGGCGGTAGTTGCGGTTTCCTAGAGTTATATCCCCGGCTCCTACGCATATACATGAANTAAAAACCCGTGGGGGGGACCGGGGATGAGGGACTACATTCTCAAACGGGTATTGGATATCGGTGATTACATCATTGATACTCAAGCTACGGTTAGACAAGCGGCTAAGGTCTTTGGGGTAAGCAAGAGCACTGTGCATAAGGATATGACTGAGCGCTTGCCCCGTATCAGTGAAGAGCTTGCACTACAGGTCAAGGTGGTCTTGGAGCAAAACAAGGCTGAACGACACATCCGGGGAGGTGAAGCTACCAAGAAGAAATATCGGAAACAGAGGCAGATTTCTTGATTGTACTCGAAAAAGTCCCTCTGTCTGGCCCCCTTTCCCATTACGGAGAAGGATTTCTTATTTATGCGTAGAATGCCTGTACAAATGGTAAGAATTGCCGGTACTTATGACGGGAGAGAGTTGAAAGGAGGTGTAGTCTCTGTTACGCGGTTTGTATACCGGTGCGTCTGGGATGCTTGTAGGGTTGCATCGGATGGATGTAGTAGCCAACAATCTGGCCAACGCTAGTACTGCCGGCTATCGTGCCGCCGATACCATCCAGCGTGCCTTTCCGGAGATGTTAATCCATCGAGTGGAGAAGTTGGACTGGCAGGCGGGACCGAGTAGAGTAGCCATCGGCGGGCTAGGNCTTGGAGCCACCATCGACGGCACCTACACGAATTTCACGCCGGGAGCCCTACGGTCAACCGGTAATCCCCTGGATATGGCCTTGCTTGAGCCAGATGTATTCTTTACTGTGGTTACTGAGGATGGAGTGCGCTATACTCGGAATGGTAGTTTTCAGCTCAACGCCAATGGCGAGCTGGTAACTTCCCAGGGTCATCAGATACTGGGAACCCGGGGGCCTATCCGTATTAATGGCACAAAGATAGATATCGATGCTACAGGATTTGTCTACGTCGACGATGTGGTTGNGGACAGGCTGTTGATAACGACCTTTGCGGCACCGGAGATGCTGCAGCGAGAAGCAAGCCAGTATTTCCAGGCTGAGCCAGCGGCGGGACCA
>JGI24708J26588_10001243_pt1 | contig 20200 bp, 17 predicted proteins | sample BioPla1DNA2_FD_26588 | JGI IMG/M metagenome (IMG submission 26588) | reverse complement strand
TGTCAAAGCCATTAATATGATCTATTGTGAATCCTGCCGTTTCCTCATGGTAAGCAAGGTCTGAAGTATAATAAAGAAAGCTAGTAGTGAGGCAATAATAATCTTTGACCACCAGGATGATAAATTCCCCTGGAATGATACAAAAGTCTCAATCGTGGCTTTGATCAGAACACCAAACAACGTACCAAATACATTTCCTACACCACCGGTCAGTGGTGTGCCTCCAATGACCGTCGAAGCAATGGCATCCATTTCAAAGCCTTTGGCTAACTCAACAAACGCTCCTGTTGTGTTAAGACAGAATGCAATTCCTCCAAGAGTGGCAAGAACACCATTAATAATGTATACAATAAATTTTGTACGCCTGACATTCAAGCCCATGAGCAAAGCAGACTGCTCATTACCGCCTACAGCGTACACTGAACGGCCAAACTTTGTATATCTCAGTATTATAAACACTAGTGCCACAATAACCAGGGCTGCAACAACAGTTGGATAAATATATGGATAAACTAAGACTCCCTTGCGGTTCACAGTTGCTCCAAAAGGCAGATACATCTTGTATTGGGCTATACTGAGAAATGTTTCATTAGTTATTGTAATCATTTTGAGGCTTATGACAGCCGTAAGACCTCTGGCAAAGAACATTCCTGCCAGGGTAACAATAAATGGCTGAATCTTCAGATAAGCGATTAAGAACCCTTGAGCTGCCCCAAAAACAAAGCCGAAGACAAGTACAATTAACATAGCGGGGACAGCGCCAATATTTGCATTTTCCATCATAGCTGCAAGCATCATACAAGTAACCGCAATTACCGATCCCACCGAAATGTCAATACCTGCCACTATCAATACCATTGTCATACCAACAGATGTGATAATGAGTCCTGCATTACTTATCAGCAGATTTAAGAACACCTGCAAATTACCAAAGTTTTTATCTTTGAATGCAATTAATCCACCTATGTACATTGCGATAAACAGCACAATTGTAACAAACAAAAGGAAGTTTCGCCCCAGTATTTTTTCTTTTATTTGCCTCAATGCTTTTACACTATCTGTCTGGGGAGAGCCTGATTTAGTCTTGCTCATTTAGTTCGCCTCCTTTGCTGGTTCAGAATAAGATGTTTTTGATTTTAAACCACTGAACCACTTTTTAACCACTGGTGACTGCAATGATACTATAATTATAACCACCATTGCCTTATACAGCGGCAATTGGTCTGCTGCAACATGCATAGCATAAAGTGTTGTGGTTAGTGCCTGAATTGTAATTGCTCCTATTACACTTCCTGCGAGTGAGAACTTTCCTCCACCTAAGCTGTTTCCTCCGATTGCCACAGCTAGTATAGCGTCAAGTTCTGTATAAAGTCCTACATTGTTGGCATCGATGGATGAAGTTCTGGAAACCGAAATCAAACCGGCAACTGAAGCACATATACTACAGAACACATAGGTAAGGAATATTATCAGCTTGGAATTTAATCCTACCAAACGGCTTGCCCTTCTATTTATACCTACCGACTGGATATACATTCCCAGGGTGGTAAATCTAAGCAGCATCCAGGTTAGTAAAATTAAAAACAATGCTACAAAGCATGGTGTGGGAATAGGAACTCCCGGCAAGAATGCTCCAAGATATGAAAAGTGTTCAGGTTTAACATATAGTATAAAGCTTCCTGTAATCAGCTGAGCAATACCACGGCCGGCTGTAAAGAGAATCAATGTCGCCACCATAGGCTGCACTCTCATGTATGCCACCAGGAATCCATTGACAATACCACATAACGCACCGACAATAAGTGCCAGAAGCAAACTTAATGCATACGGCATCTGATATGCTTCTCCTGTACCAAGAGCCACCACACATACTGCGCCGGCAACAGCACTTACTGCACCTACAGATATATCGGTTCCACCAGAAGATGCTACGACCAGTGTCATCCCCAAAGCCATAATTACAAGCCCACTGGAACGGTTTATTATATCAATTATAAAACCATAGAACACACCATTTTGCACAGTGATTTTGAAAAAGGTCGGGGTTTGGATTAGATTCACCAAAAGTACCAACAGCAGGCACAAAATAGGCAAAAATAGCCGAAAACCAGTGATTCGTTTCATTAAGGATTCTTGTTTCATACAGCCTGACCTCCCGCAATTGCTTTCATTATGTTCTCCTGCGTAATATCATCGTCTGAAAGCTCTCCTACCTTTTCCTGATCACGCATTATTACCATACGGCTGCAGGTACGAAGCATTTCTTCTATCTCAGAGGAAATAAAGATAACTGCTTTTCCCTGATCTGCCAGTTCAATAACCAGACGCTGTATTTCTGCCTTTGTACCTACGTCAATACCCCGTGTCGGCTCATCGAGTATCATAAAATCAGGGTTTGTTAATAGCCAGCGTGCCAATATAACCTTTTGCTGATTACCTCCGCTTAACTGTTTTAAAGGAGTTTCCCTGTCAGCAGTCTTTATATTGAGCAAATCAATAAAACGATCTGTAAACTCCTCTTGTTCTTTTTTGCTTAAAAGCTTGAACATGCCATGCCTTGCCTGCAGTGCGATAACAATATTCTCACGCACCGAAAGATCTGCTATAATTCCTTCTTCCTTTCGGTTTTCAGGAAGGAATGCCATTCCGGCTTTCAGAGAATCAAGAGGAGTATGGGCATTGAATTTCTTCCCTTTAACTTTTAATTCACCCTTGTCAGGTTTATCGGCACAGAAAATCGCACGTGCCAGTTCGCTTCTTCCTGAACCAAGCAGTCCGGAAAGCCCGACTACATCTCCTCTGCAAACTTCAAGATCAAAGGGTTTTATTCTACCTTCACGCCCAAGTCCGTCAGCTTCAATTATCTTTTCTCTGGCATCCCCATTTGTGACAGTTTTCTCACGTTTTACTTCAGACAAATCGTCAAAATCTTTACCCAACATGCTTGCCACAAGCTTTACCCGGGGAAGATTTTCTATTTCATATTCTCCTACAAGTTCACCATTTCTTAATACGGTAATCCGGTCACATACTTCATAAACCTGCTCCAGAAAGTGTGTTACGAATATAATGCCAAGACCGCGTTCCCGCACCTTCCGCATTATTGAAAATAGCTTATTAACCTCATTTTCGGTAAGACTGGAGGTTGGTTCGTCCAATATTAACACACGGGATGATATATCCACAGCTCTGGCTATAGCAACCATCTGCTGAATTGCTATTGAATAATGGTCCAACTTAAGAGTTACATCTATATCGATTTCAAGAGCCTGTAAAGCTTCCTTTGCCTTCTTATTCATTGTTTTCCAGTCAATGGCGCCTAATCTCTTTGGTTCTCTTCCAAGCATTATGTTTTCTCCCACCGACAGGTTAGGGCACAGATTTATTTCCTGATAAACTGTGCTTATACCGTTTTGTTGCGCTTCCTTAGGTGAACGGTTGATTATAGGATGATCTTTACCTTCAATCCATATCTCGCCAGTCTCAAATTCTTCAGCACCGGTAAGAACCTTTATTAATGTGGATTTACCTGCGCCATTTTCCCCCATAAGGGCATGAATTTCTCCGGACCTAAGTGTGAAATCTACATTATGAAGCGCTCTTACTCCAAGAAAATTCTTAGTTATACGACGCATTTTTAATATTTCGGTTCCTGTTGCCATAAGGTCCACCCTTTCAATAAGAAGCCGTCGAAAGAACACAATATGGCTCCTTCGACGGTTCTTCATCTACTAGACAATTAGACTATATAAATACTCAGTTATGATCTTGTTTTGATTAATATGCACGTGTAGGCATAATTTCTGCAGCGTCTTTTGCATAGAAGGTACCTTCTTCAACGTATGCAATCTTGTCAACTGACTGACCAGCTTCCAGAGCTTTGATGATTCCTTCTACACGTGGTCCGTGAAGTGGATTACACTCAACGCTGACATCCATATCACCAGCAATCATAGACTCAAATGCAGCCTTAACTGCGTCGAAGGATACTATTGTAATATCGCCGTTAGGTCCACATGTCTTACCTGCTGCTTTGATAGCATTTATTGCACCAAACGCCATATTGTCATTCTCAGCTATAACAACATCGATATCAGGATATGACTTCAGGAATGCTTCCATAACTTCCTGGCCTTTTTCCTGAGTAAAGTCACCGGATTGTTTGTCAAGCATCTTCCAGTTCGGATATTCTTTCATCTTCTCAGCAAATCCGTCTGTACGACCAATCTGAGCTGAAGAACCCATTGTTCCTTGAAGTGTAACAATATTGATTTCGCCTTCTGTTGGATCTATTCCCTTGTTCTTCAGTGCAGTTGCGAGAGCTTCAACAGCATCATAACCTTCCTGCAGGAAGTTTGAACCAACCCATGCAGTAAAGAGACTGTCATCATTGGTTTGAATCATACGGTCAACTATGATTACAGGGATACCTGCATCTTTTGCTTCACCTAAAACTGTATCCCAGCCAGCCTCGGTGTTAGGAGCAAGAACTATGTAGTCAACGTCTTTTTGAATAAAGTCACGGATAGCCGTAATCTGCTTCTGTGTTTGTTGCTGAGCGTCTACCATTTCAAATTTGTATCCGTTTGCTTCGGTAAATGTTTCTTGCATTGACTTTGTGTTAGCCATACGCCAGTCAGACTCTGCTCCAACCTGTACAAAACCTACATAAATTAAATCATCTCCTGCAGGAGCTGCTGGTGCAGGATCATTAGCATCGGGTGCCTGTGAGCTTGCTACCGGTGCCTGTGAACTAGGAGCCGGTCCTGTAGCATTACCACATGCAGTTAATGCTGTCAGCATCATAACTGCCATTAGAAGTGCTAAAATTCTCTTCATAGTCATTTTATTCTTCCTCCAATATTTTTTTATAAACCGTATCGGTCTACAATCAAATTATAAAGAATATCGGACTTTATATTCAATGAAGTTTCTTTTTGCTTTGTTTGATTTTTTTACCCTTTTGAAAGCTTTGTTTACATAAAAGTTAGTTTTTTTACGATTCAGATTGGTTATTTTTCGATTCAGTCTTACATAGCAAAATCTATATATACATTATAGAAAAATATCTTGTTATTCTTTTGATGTTCTATACTGCATAGGTGAGCAGTTATGTATTTTTTTAAACAGGTATGAAAAGTAGTGAGCATCCTTATACCCTACTGCTATACTTATATCTGAGCAGCGCATATCGGTACATTTTAACATTTCTCTCGCCTTACTCATACGAAGATCTGTAAGGTACCTGATAAAACTCTTGCCCGTTTCTTTACTGAATACCGAACTGAAGTGGCTTGGGCTAAGATTGACATATGCAGCGGTTTCATAAAGGGATATGTCTTCATCTGCAAAGTGTCTATTTATGTATTCCTTTGCCTGATCAATTATGCGGTGGTATCGCTTGTTTCTCAAAGCATCACGGCGTTCAATGGCAGCAGAGAATATTCTGATGATATAATCTTTTGCCTTCTGATTGTCATAATACATCTCCTTAATACCCTCAAGCCCTTTAAAAGGCTCCTCTATCGATAAGTCAGGAGAACCTATTTCTTTGAGAAAAGCTACGACCGTAAAATATATGTTCATTATAATGTATTGTTTAAACAAAAAAGATTTTTCGCTGGCACTTCCTACACTTTTCAAAAACTCTTCAACAAAATAGGTTATTTCTTCAGCCTCTCCACTTTTCAAGAAAGCATCTGCTTTTTTTAAATCAAGAGACTCAAGCTCTATTTCACTTAAAACAGTGTCGTCTTCATCCTGTCGATAAAATGAAAGAACCTGGTTGGAACTTATTATATCATTGTTTTCAAAAATAAAGCGATAGGAGAAAGCGCGAGCTGCACTCTCATATGATTGTGAAAGGGCTGTAAGCCTGTCTACCTGGATTCCAATTCCCCCAAAATACCGTATATGCGGGTATTTTTCCATAACATCTTTCAGTCTTGATATAAAAGCTTCTCGAGTTGAGTCAAGATGCCCGGAAGAATCCCCCTTAATCAGGAATGCTATTCCTTCTATTGCACGATCAAACATTATAATGTTATCGTAACGTGAATTGACGCTATTTATCTCTTTTTCAAGCTCCAAAATTTCTCTGGAGTATATTTCATCCTTATTTTTAATATTGTATTTAAAGAGTATAATCTGATACAATTTCGCACTTAATTCAATACCATATTCCTTACCCCGCTCCAGAATTTTAGCAATAGACAGAGTACCGGTTATCATCTCATTGAAAAGCCTGCGCATTTTTTCTGTTTCGTTTTCTTCCATTTCACGCTTATAGCGCTCATAGTTTTCCCTTTCTTCACGCTCAGCAATTATCTGCTTACCAATTCTTTTCACTGTCTCTATGAGTTCTGTACTTTTTATAGGCTTTAACAGATACTCGGTCACTCCTATCTTAATAGCCTCCTGAGCATAACTGAATTCCTCGTGACCGCTTAATATGATTATTTTGCTTTGTGGAAGTGCCTTTACTACAAGACGACTCAAATCAAGCCCATTCATAAAAGGCATTTTTATGTCGGTAATTATTATATCCGGTTGTTCAGCTTGAATAAGTGGAAATGCAAGTTCCCCGTCAGCGGCTTCGCCACTGAATATGAATCCTTCTTTTGCCCAGTCTATATTATTCTTTATTCCTTCCCGGACTACATACTCATCTTCAACTAAGAATATTTTAAGCATATTATGAATCATCCTATTTTTTGTTGATTACTAAATCCTGAATCTATGAAATGGGCCAAAACTATCTGATAACGCTAAATATTACCATTATTATAGCATAACCATTTTTAGTTAGCAATGAGAATACGCGCAAACCGGAAAGGTTTAACTGTGAACAATTTCGCTAAGTCAGATTAGCTGCCTGCTATTTATGTAAAAGAAAATCGCCAAAATCATTTAATTTAAACGATTCTGGCGATTCCATCTGGTCGGAGTGACACGACTTGAACGTGCGACCTCTTGCACCCCAAGCAAGCACTCTAATCCACCTGAGCTACACCCCGACAGCAATAAAACTATATATACGGAGTTTCATCGGCTTGAGACCCGTACGAAATCTTATTATAATGTATACTGAAGAAAATCTCAATACCTTTTACTTAAAAATTATCTTTATATTTATTCCACCAGGCTATCGCTATATCCACCATTTCAGGATGATTTTCCTTATTAAAGTCCAGATTAACAATAATATACTCACCATCTGTAAATGATTTAACATTATCATGTTGTGTTGCCAATAAAAGCGCATAGAGTGCTAATGCCCGTTCATAATCGTCTTGTGTTTCAAGCTTTTGAATAAGTCCGGGGATTGCTGGTTTGCCTATTTTACCAAGTTCTTCAGCTGCAGTATACCATATATATCCTTCGTTATATGTGCCGATATAATCCTTATCCTTTAGCTTTTCAAGGTAAAATTCAACCTTTTCTTCAATAGTTGAATCCTCAGGTAAAACATCTTCATCTTTAGCGTGAAAATCAATATTTGATGTACCAGATGTTTTTTCTGCAGTGTTTTCTTCTGGAGGCAGCAGAGTTACATTCTGTTTAGGCGGCGGTTCCGGATTACCGGCACTGGTCTGATAAACAGGCTTAGCATTAGTAAGAGTCGAGCAGCCTATCAAAATCGTTAGCAAAACCGCAAAAACTGTTGTCAGAGCTGTTTTTTGTTTGAATTTAGAAATCATATTGATTCTCCTTTGTATATTTGATTTTTTCTGAATGAGTGTACTGGTGCATGTTGGTGGATAATACATAGTCATAATTTTTGTCAGATTGATTATAGTCAGGCCATAACTCTTGTATTCAAGGGGAGACAATTTCTTAAGAACCCTCTCATCGCAAGACAGTTCACAATCCTCCCCCATTTTATAAAGACCATAGTGTATAATGGGATTAAACCAATAAATGCACCGCAAAGCTGCTGTAATAAAATTAGTAAGAATATCCAGACGTTTATAATGGATTAGCTCGTGTAAAAACACATGCTTTATCTCGTTCCTGCTTAGATTATTTAATAACTCACCCGATATAATAATCCGGGGTTTAAAAAGGCCAAAAAGCAAAGGTCCCCGTACCTTTTTATTAAGGTATACCGGAACAGTTTTTTTCATCAGCAGTGCTTTACAGCATTCCTCCATTACCATCAAAGCTTTCGGGTCTGAACATTGAATGCTATATTTTATTTTCTTATAAAATATTATATTGTGAATGATTGTTATCACTGTAGTAATTCCGGCGCCAATAAACCAAATTAAGGAAAGAGTTTCGAAGAGCGTACCTCTCCGTTTTGCATCATTTTCTTCAATACTCTCATTTTCATTCTTTATATTATCTATTTGGTACTTAACATCATCATGTTGACTGCTTTCTTCAACTTTTCCATTATAATGTGGTATTTCTTCACTTTCTGAACCTTGTTGCTGCACTTCCATCATTGCCGGCATAAATAAATTATAGATGCTCATACTATTTGCAGGCGCAATAGGAGTGATTAAACGAAAAACAAGCAGAAACCATACCATATAGTGCCAGGAAGCACTGAAACGATTTCTCAAAAGTTTCTTTAAAAAAATCAGTAAAATAGTAAGAAGCATACCCATCAAAGACAGGTTTAATATCTCTCCAAAAATATTTGACAGACTCATGATTTTTCACCTTCATCTATTTGACTGTTCAGTATAGCTTTTAGTTCATTTATTTCTTTATCGCTTAGTTTTTCTTCCTTAATAAAATTAGCTACGAGTAACGGAAAAGAGCCATTATACACCTTCTCCAAAAACGATCTTGTCTGAACATTCCGGTAATATTCTTCGGAAACTAAGGGAAAATACAGCTTATAAGGGCTCTCTTTTTGTACTCCTATAACACTCTTTAAAACCAGACGGCTAATTAGTGTATGGATAGTTTTAGGATTCCATTGAGTTTCTTCTTTCAATTCATCAATTATTTGGCTGGCTGTTAATGGTGACTTTTTCCACAGGATCTTCATGATATACAGTTCAGCATCGGTAATTTTCTTTCCCTTTTTCAATTTACTTCCTTCTTCCTACATTTGTAGTCTCTTTTACTATACTACACTTGTAATACATATGTGTCAATATATTTTTAAAATTTGCATAATAAAAACCGTCTGAGTTTAACAGACGGTTTGCCTCTATTGTTCTTTATTATGTTTATAATATGTATTATTTCTTAACCATTGATTTTTTATAAGCCATGAACGCGAAGAAACCGTATATTAAAACGGCATACAAAGTAGACCAGTAAAAGCCATATCTGAAGGATATTAATTCAATAAGTACTTTAACACCTAACCCTACCATGAGGGCGTTGAAATTATTTTTAGCCAGGCATAATAGAACTGCAAGGATAAAAATATAAAACAAAATTCCGCTTATGATTCCACCAAGATACACAAAAGAATTAAGCAACATTAAGGCAACGCAACCATAAAGAATAATCATGTCGAAACCTAACAATGATGAAATAACCGGTTTACTCTCAAAATACTTTTTTAACTCGTTATTGACATTCTCAATCATATAAACGCCTCCCAAGAATATTGATGTAGATTTATTATCTACTTAAGATATATTATACATTATTAACAGGAATATATTGCCTGTTATTTTTATTCTTCATTATACAATTTCATGATAAAATGTAGTCACTTAATATAAAATAGTTTTACATCATTTTTAGGAAGGATTTATATGCAAATCAAAAAAACATCTAAAAAAAATAAGATAAAATATAAATTTTTATCTGTTATATTCATACCCCTGGCTATATTAATTAAACAGGTAATGGCAAATTACCCGGAATTTACAGAAAAAATTTATTCAAGAGGTATATATAAATTTATTATGCAGCCCGTAAGCTTATTGACGGGTCTGCTTCCTTTTTCTGTTGCTGAACTGGCTCTTATTCTACTGGTCATATATATTCCAATAAGGCTTATATACCTTATTATCAAGGCATCCCGAAAAGGTAAAGGCATAATACTTTTGCGGTTCCTTGCTAATATTGTCCTCATCGGTTCCCTGTGGTTTTTTATCCAGGTGATGGTGTGGAATATTAATTATGAGCGTTTGCCTTATGCTGAACTTGCCAATATTAATATTCAGGACTCTTCGGTAGATGATTTGGAAGCCCTTTGCCGTTGGCTTGTAGCTGATACCAATAAATTAAGAGAACAGGTTTCTGAAAATCAAGATGGTATTATGCTCGTAGAGGGAGGATATAAGTCTGTTCTAAAACGTGCTTATAAAGGGTATGAAGTTATTGAACAAGAATATCCGTTTCTGGGCGGAAAATATGGTCCTCCTAAGCCTGTTTTACTTTCCAGGCTAATGTCCCACTCAAATATAATAGGTATTTACTCCTGTTTAACAGGCGAAGCAAATATAGATATTGATATCCCGGAAATGTCCCTAGCTTCAACTGTAATGCATGAAATGGCTCATCAAAGAGGTTTCGCCCGTGAAGATGAGGCTAATTATATAGCATATAAGACTTGTATGGCACATCCTGATATTGATTTCAAATATTCCGGAAGTGTTATGGCGCTGCAGTATTCTATGAATGCACTTTATGCTGAAAGCCCGGACCGCTATTTTGACGTAGCAAGTAACTACAGCCCCGGCTACAGGAGAGATCTGGAAGCTGAGGTGAAATATTGGAAGCAATTTCAGGGTATAACAAAAGAAGTTGCCAATAAAATGAATGATACTTATTTAAAGATGAATGGCCAGGAAGATGGTGTTAAGAGCTACGGCAGAATGATAGATCTGCTCCTGGCAGAATACAAGAGCAGCTATAGCATGTATAAAGCTCAGTGAATTAAAACAGGCTATAGCCGCTAAACTTGTACACAGTGCGTTCAGGATAACAGTGGCAGGAATTCTTAATCGCCTGACAATTCTTTTATTGAAGTTACTAATGATGCCATATTCTGAATTTCAGACGGAATGATAATCTTTGTAGCTTTTCCGTCAGCGGCTTTTTCAAAGGCTTCCAGGCTTCTAATCGATATTACCTCTTTGGTTAATTCCTGCTCCTTAATCATTCTCAAGCCTTGGGCAGTAGCATGTTGTACCTTTAGAATCGCCTCGGCCTGACCTTCGGCCTCGCGTATTGTGGCTTCCTTTGTTGCCTCTGCTCGCAGAATAGCTGCTTCCTTTTCAGCCTCGGCTTCAAGAATAAGCGACTGTTTTTTTCCTTCAGCAACCAAAATAGTTGATGTCTTTTCTCCTTCAGCTCTGAGTATTGCTTCACGTCTTTCGCGTTCTGCCCTCATCTGTTTTTCCATGGCATTTTGAATGTCTGTCGGCGGAATAATATTCTTAACCTCTACACGGTTAATTTTAATTCCCCATGGATCTGTTGCCTCGTCGAGTATAATTCTCATCTGGTTATTAATAGTATCACGGGAGGTTAATGTCTCATCCAATTCCAGATCACCGATAATATTACGCAGGGTAGTTGCAGTAAGATTTTCAATAGCCATCATAGGGCGCTCTACTCCATAAGTAAAGAGCTTAGGGTCGGTAATGGTAAAATATATGACGGTATCTATCTGCATGGTGACATTATCCTTTGTAATAACCGGTTGAGGTGGAAAATCCAGTACCCTTTCCTTTATTGAAACCCGATTAGCGACTCTGTCAATTAACGGAATCTTAAAATGGAGCCCAACTTCCCATGTTTCCTTATAAGCACCCAATCTTTCAATTATAAAAGCTTGAGCCTGTGGCACAATTTTGATGTTCCTGATAATAATGATTATCACAAGTGCGATTAACGCTGGGACTACATATTCCAACATAATATACCTCCTAAAAATTTATAATTAATTATCAACAGATTTTTTTACTACAAGCTTAACTCCCTCAATAGCCGTTATTATAACTTCAGTATCCGCCTGAACAGGATATCCAGACTCACTTATAGCTGTCCAAACCTGTCCTTTTACCTTAACCTGCCCCGGTTTATGCTCGGATATATCCATAATGACCAACCCGGTTTCTCCAATAAGAGCATCGGTATTAGTCTTTTGTATTCCTACCTTAAAATATTTCAAAGCAATAGGTCTGGTGAAAATTAAAAGTATTATAGAAGTAGCCAAAAACACCGCTATTTGTGTCCATAAAGGCAATCCCAGCAGCGCAAAAATAAAAGCAATAAGAGCTCCACCAGCCAGCCATATTGTGGTAAGACTCACTGTAGCAGCCTCTATTATAACAAGAATTACAATAAGCCCCAGCCAAGCATAAGCATAAAAAGCTTCCATAACTCATCCCCCTTTATTTGCTTTTATCATTATACTTAAACAATTTTTCAATTATGATTCAACCGGCTCTGTCCTATTTTCATGTGAATCATTAAATAGTTTTAAGTAACATCTTCTTCTGCGGTGAATACGGGTTTCGTAGCTTCTCCACATGGACTGAACTGCATGATTTGTTTCCAGCTCAGGCGATGCAATTGCTTTTACTACACCATTTTTTCTGGCTGCTGAAGTGAGTTCGTCCAACAGAACATATGGAACTCCTTTTGATCTTAACTCCGGTCTTATGGCAACCAGATACAAATCAAGTGTATCATTCTTTTTAATAGCCTTTAGAAAATGAATAAATCCTGTCGGGAAAAGTCGTCCTTTGCTCTTTTGGGCCGCCCTGGTCAACGAAGGCATAATTATTCCGAACCCGGCAATTTTTCCGTCTTCTCCTTTCACAATACAGATATAATCAATGTTTAAAAATGAGAAGAATTGTTTCACATAGCTTTCAACTTGCTTTGGGGTAATTGGAACAACACCGTAAAGATGCTCATATCCTTGGTTCAATAAATCAAATATCTCTTCAACATATGGGATAACATCCCTGGATTTTTTTAATGGCACAACGCTTAATTTATATTTATCTTTAGCTTTTTGAGCGAGTGTTGAAATTCTTTCAGCTATATCTTTTTCAGGCAATCTGATATCAATTTCAATCCACTCGGCATCCTTAACATAACCCAGAGCCTCCATATGTTTCATGTAGTATGGATAGTTATATATAGTAACAAAAGTACCCAGTTCCTCGAAACCTTCTATGAGCATTCCTTCCTTATCCAGGTCACAAAACCCTAATGGGCCATGGATGCCTTCAAGCCCATGTTCCTCTGCCCATTTTTCAACGGTTTCAAGAAGAGCTTTTGAAACATCAAGGTCATCGATAAAATCAAGCCAGCCGAACCGGGCATACTTGTTTCCCCATTTTTCTATGTAACTATGGCTTATTATACCTGCTATACGCCCTACTACCTTACCATCTTTATATGCCAGCCATAGCTCAGCATCGCTGAATTCGAATGCAGGATTCTTTTTTTTATTAAGTGTGAATTTCTCATCCGATATGAGTGGCGGCACCCAATAGGGATTATTTTTATACAGCTCAAACGGGAATTTAATAAAAGTATTGAATTGTCGTTTGTTTCTAACTCGCACTATTTGTACCATTGCAACTCTCCTTGAGTAATTACTGGCTGTTCCTGTTACCAGTATATCATTTTAATATAGGTATAACAATTCACCAATTCGCGTATTTTAGACAATTACATATACTTCTCAGCAATACCGGCTAACGGACTTCGTTCAACCTGCTTTAAAGCGACATGGCCTGTAATCGGGAATTGTTTCATTTTTTCTACTGTATATACTAAGCCGTTACTTTTTGCATCAACCAGAACATTATCAATTTGGTTGTCTGTGGGATCACCAATAAAAACAAATTTCGAACCAAATCCTGCGCGGGTCAGCATTAGCTTTGCCAGATGAGGAGTCAGTTCCTGAGCTTCGTCCACAATCACCATGGCATTACTTAACGTGCGTCCTCTCATATATGTAAAGGTTTTAGTTTCAATAATCCCTTTCATCCTATATGTCTCTATAAAATTATCAACTGAGAACTCCGGTTTTCCAGAGCTGCGATTATGCCTGAAGCTCTCGCTGCCATTTATCTTGACATCCATGAGATTACCAATAGCGTCATAAAAACTACCCATCCAGGGCCTTAGCTTTTCCTCCTCAGTACCCGGTAAATAGCCAATATCATTACCTGCCGCAACTGTAGGTCTTACAAACACTATTTTGCTGTAATCTCCCTGTTCGATAACCTTTTCCAAAGCAACTGCCGTGGCCAGTATAGTTTTCCCTGAACCAGCACCACCGGTAATTGTTACAAAGGGGATATCCTTATCCATAAGAAGCTCAAACGCCATCTTTTGTTCCATATTTATTGGAGTCAACCCCCAGGCGCTATTCTTTGCATATTTGAGAGGTATAATATTGTTTCCGTCAAATCGTGCGACCACCCTGTGGTTATTGTCATCAGTGCTGATAATATGCAAAAACTGATTAGGGAGTAAAGGTTCGTTTAGCTCCAGCATATCTACAGAAAGTCCGCCTTTATATATTAAGTTAATCTTATCTGATGATGCATAGGTACTGACGTATCCGGTATATACCTCATCACTTTTTATTTTATCATTATGGTAATCCTGTACTTCAATACCGAAGGAATCTGCTTTAATAGCCATGTATACGTCTTTTGTTACCAGTATTGTAGGAATATCCATATTACCGTTTTGAAGATTTTTTGCCATTGCGAGGATCCGGGTGTCATTTTTATTTGTATCTATACCAAAAGGAATGCATGACATGTCCATATGATTCATTTCAATACGTATAGTTCCGCCTGCATCAGTTTTTATGCCTTCCTCAAGGTTTCCTCTTTCTCTTAAGTTATTCAGCTCTCTTGCCGCCATTCTTGCATGGTAACCCACCATGCCCTCGCGGCTTTTTAAGTTATCCAGTTCCTCAATTGCAACTATGGGAAGAATAATATTATTATCCTCAAAATTGTAAAAGCAGTAGGGGTCGTGAATTATAACGTTTGTATCCAGAATATAATTCTTTACCATATTAAGAACCTCCAAAAACTTATTCTTTAGTATCTATTCATGTAGCCCTACTTTATATACACATCTTTTGTCCAAAGACCATACCGGTTCTGAAAACTGTCCCGGATCAATATCTTTAGTAGCATTTTGAAAATCGTATACTCTTGCATCAATCATGTCAATAAAATGCAATAGTTCCGCTTCCAAAAACAATGGTTTCTTTGGACTTCCAAACTCAGCCTCATAATGATGGCTTACAATCATATGCTTCAACAGCAGCATTGTTTCTTCTGATGCTCCGACCAGTTTACCTGCTCTATCCAGTTCCTCGACCCCCATAATAATGTGCCCCAGGAATTGTCCCTGTTTTGAATATTCTGCAATACCGAGCTCATTGCTGGAAAGCTCTCCGATCTTGGCTAAATCGTGCAGAATGATTCCGGCAAAGATTAAGTCCTGATTGATCCCTTCATAAACACCGCATAATGCTTCTCCACAACGAAGCATTCTCACAATGTGATATAAAAGTCCACTTCTGACCGCATGATGGAGACTTTTAGCCGCAGGGTAGTATAGGAGCTTTTCTTCTTTCTGATCAAGAAGAGTCATAACTACAGATCGAATTTCGGCTTTTTTAATTTTAGACGCATAAAGATATATTTCTTCCAACATTTCTTCAGGTGCAAGCGGCGCTGCTGGAACAAAATCTGCTATGTATTTTTGATCTTCATCATCGGCAAGCTTAATTTTATTAATAGTCAGTTGTAATGTATCCTTCCATAAATCCACTCTGGCATTGACATAATAAAGCTTATTGGGCACTAAAGCCGTATAATCAGCTTCATTTGCATCCCACCACTTGGCAGGTACATTGCCTGTACTATCGGTTAATATAATATCCAGATATAGTTTTTTATTTGATGAAAGCTTCAAATCAGCGTTTCTTAATAGATATATACCATTAATGCTCTCACCGGCCTTTAAATCAGAAATTTTAATACCTTCAAATTTCATTTTTTACCTCCATCATAAATGACATTAGCCATTGCCGAAATCAAGAATTTATACAATTCCTGTGTTCTTAAAACCCAAGGTGAAATATAATCATTTTTGTTTTCGCAATGATAAGGTGCTCCGTAATAAAAACACTATAGATACATTGTACACGAAAGTAGAAAAAGTGAAATGAAAAAATAATTTTTTATTAAAAAGTGCGAGTCATAGACTCGCACTTTAGATGTCCCAGATATCAACAATCCGATATTCCTGCCTTCGTAATAAATCCACTTCTTTTGGTTTTGCCAGCATTTTGCCGCTTTCATCCATTACAACTCTTATGACAGGCCGGTTAGGAAAATTCTTATTATATTTGGAAACAAGTCCTTTCTCGCCCGAGTTTAGCCTGACTGCCGTACCAACGGGATAATTTGCTATATGACTGATGAATGCATCAAGTACTATTTTATCAAAATGTTTGTTGCTGAGTGAGCACATATAATCAACAACTTCATGAGGAAGCATTTTTTTCCGGTATATTCTGTCAGTGGTCAATGCATCATATACATCCGAAACTGCAACAATACGTGCAGACACAGGTATATCGTTATTTTTTAAATTATACGGGTAACCGCTACCATCCTTGCGCTCATGGTGATATAATGCAATAATTTGTGCCGTTTGACTTATATCTTTTGAATTCTTCAATATTTCATATCCGTATACTGTGTGCTTTTTAACCTCATCAAATTCGTTAATTGTCAAATTTGTAGGCTTCTGAAGAATTCTGTCATTAATCATCACCTTGCCTATGTCATGAAGAAGAGATCCAACGCCCAGCTCTTTCAGGGCTTCTCCTTTTATTCCCATTGCAATGCCGGTTATCAAAGATAAAATACATACATTGACGCTGTGGGAAAAGGTATAGTCATCAACAGAACGAATGTCAGACAAGTTCATAATAATGAAATCATCCTTAAGCAGATTGGATAATAAACTCTCCACCATTTCCATGACCTTTTTCCCATCCACAGATATCTTTAAGGATGATGATGTCATAATAGCCTTAATTTGAGCTTTTACATCAGTAACGATTTCTTCCTTGACGATTTCATCTATCTGAATTCCTCTGGATATTTCATCTTCTATATATATTTCAGTAATATTATATTGCTTTAATTGTTTAATTTTATCCTCTGTAATGTCAGCGCCTGCAGATAAGAGAATAATGCCATCCAATGATTGTATGGTACGTGCAACACGGGCACCTGCTTTTACTCTATCCAGGCTTACTTTTCTCACTAAGTTTTGCCCCCCGAAAACAGTTAAGATATTTGTCAGTAAAACAGTAAACCATATTTACCGTCATTCAGTCTAATAATCTTTTAATTTTTATCGGCTTTTATGGAAAAAAGTTTAGATGTTTTTATTCCAATAAAGGTTTTACAACCGACATAACATCTTTCTTCAGGATGCTTAGCTCCTTTTCTGAACCTTCAAGTGAATCTGATGATACACCATAATAAATCTTAATTTTAGGTTCGGTGCCTGAGGGTCTGACACATAACCAGAAGCCGGGACTCATTGCAAAATGAAGCACATTTGATACAGGCAGACTGATTTTACAATCCTCATTTGTCTTAACGTTTCTTCTTATTTGCTTTTTATAATCTGAAATTATATATATGTCTTTATCTCCTATCTTTTGTATGTCCATATTTCTTAGCGATTCCATAGCGTCATTTATCTTTTCAAGGCCTTCTTTTCCTTTCAATGTAAAGGAATCAACGCCCTCTCTTACATATCCGTATTTTTTAAAGAGTTCTAAAAGGCCTTCATAGAGATTCATTCCTCTTGATTTATACCAGGCATAAGCCTCTGCTACAAGCATTGATGCAACAACAGCGTCCTTATCACGGGTATAAGTCCCGGACAAATATCCATAGCTTTCTTCAAATCCAAATAAGAACTTTTTCTTACCTGTATCATGCAATAATTTTATCTGCTCGCCGATAAATTTAAAGCCGGTAAGCACATCAATAATTTCTACTCCGTACTGCTCAGCTATTTTTCTGGCTAAATCACTTGATACAATAGTTTTGACCACAAATGCATTTTGGGGTAATTCGTTTTTTTGCCGCTTCTGTGAGAGAATATATTCTAATAGCAGACAACCGATCTGATTTCCTGTGAGTATTATAAATTCTCCCTGATCATCTTTTACTACTACTCCAACCCGGTCAGCATCAGGATCTGTTCCGATAATCAATTCGACATTTTCATTTTTAGCCATTTGTATGGCTATATTAAATACTGCTTTCTCCTCCGGATTCGGGTATTTTACCGTAGAAAAATCAGAATCTGGCAGTTCCTGTTCTTTAACCACCATAACATTTTCAAAGCCTATCTCTTTCAATACTCTTCTTACCGGCTTATTTCCTGATCCATGGATAGGAGTATATATTATTTTTGTTTCCCTGCCATATATTTTGCATAGATCAGGGTTTATACCTGAACTTTTTACCGCATTTATATATGCATCATCAATTTCTTTACCAATTATCTCAATTAAACCCTGCTGCAAAGCTTCTTCTTTTTTCATGCAGGGAATTTCAGATATATCTTTAATAGCTTCAACTTCCTTAATAACGTCATCCGATTCCTTTGGAGGAAGCTGGCATCCATCACTGCCATATGCTTTAAACCCGTTATATTCTTTGGGGTTATGGCTTGCAGTAATTACAACACCTGCGGCACAACCCAGATATCTTACAGCAAAGGACAGTTCAGGGGTTGGGCGAAGCTCGTCAAAAAGGTATGCCTTTATATTGTTGCACGCCATAACCAATGCTGTTTCTAAGGCAAAATCATACGAACAGTGACGGGAATCATACGCAATAGCTATACCCTTACTGCTTTTGCCTTTTTTCTTAACAAAATTGGCAAGGCCTTGAGCCGCCTTACGAACTGTATATTTATTCATCCGGTTGGTGCCTGCACCAATTATTCCACGCATACCACCTGTTCCGAATTCTAATTCCTTGTAGAATCTGTCTTCTATTTCCTTTTCATTGTCCTTAATGGCTAAAAGCTCCTTTTTGGTTTCTTCATCATAATATGAATTTTCAATCCATTGATTGTAATTCTCTCTATAATTCATACAAACCCTCCGAACTATACTGAACATATCCTGTTTATACCGATCTTTTCGGTTCTACAATCAACTTGATAGCAGTACGTTCTTCACCATCAACATTTATATCAGAAAATGCCGGTATACATACCAGTTCAATACCAAGGGGAGCAAGAAAGCCTCTGGCTATGGCTACCGCTTTTACAGCCTGATTCAAAGCACCTGCACCTATAGATTGTACTTCTGCTACTCCTTTGTCTCTTACTACCCCTGCAATTGCACCTGCAACAGAATTGGGGTTTGATTTCGATGAAACTTTCAACAGACTCATTATGACAACCTCCAAAAACCTCACATCTTTATATTATATGGCTGATTCTTTTTATTTCAGCTGCTCTGTTATTTTCTTCGTTTATTGTTATGATTACTGCATTTACCTGGGCTCTTCCCTTTGCAGGCTCGTGCTGAACCGGAAGTCCAAGAGTGAATTTTTTAATAATAAGTTCTTTATTAACACCAATTACACCGTCGGCAGGACCAGTCATTCCTACATCAGATATATAAGCCGTCCCGCTTTCCAAAATTTTTTCATCGGCGGTCTGTACATGAGTATGGGTTCCTAGTACGCAAGACACCCGGCCGTCAAGATAGTACCCCATGGCAATTTTTTCGCTTGTAGCCTCAGCATGAAAATCAATCAGTATATAATCAGCTTGTCCCTTAAGATACGACAGTTCTCTGTCAACAGTCTGAAAAGGACAGTCTACCGGTTGCTCCATATAAATACGGCCAAGCAGGTTAACTACAGCAAGGCGTGTTCCATTTTTTTCAAGGACAAGGCGGCCCTTCCCCGGAACGCCCTTAGGATAATTTGCAGGTCTAATAATTTTTATTCCCGAATCTATAATCCTTAGTATTTCTTTACGCGCCCAGGTATGATTACCCATAGTTATGGCATCAATACCACAATCAAAAATCTCCTGGGCTGTATTATAGCTAATACCTCTCCCTCCTGCTGTATTTTCACCGTTTGCAATACAGAAATCGGGGTTATATGTTGACTTTAACTCAGGCATACTCTCTTTAAGAGCGTTTCTTCCTATTTCACCA